>Ga0256407_10015026_pt1 | contig 10058 bp, 1 predicted proteins | sample RumenRJG_04DNA_FD_193489 | JGI IMG/M metagenome (GOLD analysis project Ga0256407, IMG submission 193489) | Bovine rumen microbial communities from Lethbridge, Alberta, Canada - RJG_04 | ecosystem: Host-associated > Mammals > Digestive system > Stomach > Rumen | place: Canada: Alberta | collected...
AATCTGGAATAATGGGGATTGGGGATTGGGGATTGGGGATTGGGGATTGGGCCCAATCCCCAATCCCCAATCCCCAATCCCCAATCCCCAATCCCCAGACTAATTATTAATTTAACGAATTTATAATAAAATAAATTTTTGTTTAAAGTTAAACAAAAAATTAACAAATTAATAATAAAGATAAAAATGGTAAAAATGAAAATAATCCTTTTTCGTCGTGGTAAAATATAATTGATGATGTTCTTTGTTTTAAATCCTTGTTGATCGTTGGACCTGTGCCAATGTAAAAATAAATTATATTGCAGAATGAAATAAAACTCAATTTACCAAAAAATGAATCTTATTAAGATAAAATTAAATTTATATTAATAGATTAAAAAAATAATAAGTTAATTCCATAACTACTTAGTTCTTATTAGTTCAGATTAAGAATAATTAGATTAGATTTCAAATTAATAATAATGTTTATTTAATAATTATTTTATCTCATATAATCAGATATAGTTTTAGAATCTTTTTCCGATTCCAATACTTGCCCCCAAAAGTCTACCTTTAGATAATAATACATGTTAAGTAAAGGAACTTTAAGTCCAAATTCTTTTTCAAAAAGGACAAGTTTTGATTTATAAATATATATATCAATTTCTGTTTCAGCATAACCTCTAATTTTGATAGCATTTATTGATAAATTTATATAGATTTCATGAAATCCATCCAAAATATAAACATACAACCTTAATCCAACATTAGCATCAAATAATGTTCCTTCAATACCTCCAACCACTTTAGCAATTCCACCATATAATCCTCCTTCGGCAATTAGATCAAGCTTGGCTCCAACTCTAAATTCAATATGAACTTTCAACTCAAAACGTTTATCTGGATCAGAACCTCCAATATTGATCAAAATTCCCAAAGTAATTCTAAAATAAATAGAGACTTTAAATCCTAATCGAAATTGTACTATTGGCACCATAGGGACAACAAAAGGATGTTGCCAACCAAATTTAATTTCATCTGTCTTTTCATAACCTGCTTCTGTAGTAACAGTTGTTTCTAACAAATTGTCCCAATTTACTTTAATTTCAGATTCAAATTTAAGATGTAAATCATCCATTTTTTTTCTTAATTCTTTCGTTTTTTTTACGTATGAACTTTGTTTTTCTTCTTGTTCGAGTTCGTCTTCAAGTTGTTCATTTTTTTTCTGCTTTCTCCTTGTCATGTAATTATTTTTATCACTTTCATCCCATTTTTCGTTATCATTATCCGCATCATCCCAACCATAATCGTTCAATCCTTTATCCATAATCTCTTTTTCATCTTCTTCTTCAATAAATCCCCAAATATCCTTTGTATCATTTTTGATTTCAACTTCAATTTCTGCCCGAAGTTGTAAATTTTGTAGTAAAACAGTCTTTCCTATTTCATACTGTTTTTGTAAACTTGATTGTTTATTTATATAGGAAGAAGCCGCTGAATATTCCTCATCTTTAACACCAGTACATTTAGTACTTATTAAAGATTCTAAATCTGTATAATAACCAATTATTTTACTGGAAATCATTTCACCTGTTATTTGATGACTAGAATAAAAATTATTTATTATATCCACATATTTTTTTGATGCAGATGTTATTGTACCTGTTATATTGTTAACATAATTATTTAATTTATACATTAGATTAGTAAAATTTGATTCTATCATTCTATAATCTCCAGCTGAAAATAATTTTTCTAAAATATTTAAATATTTGAAATATTTATTTTCTAAAACATTTAATTCATCTTTAAATTTTTTTGCTACATCTGTTTCTATCGTTTTCGAATAATAATAAAACTTTTCATTTAAATCATCAACAGTAGTTTTCAAAAGGGATACCATCATTTCAACTTCTTTATTCCCTCTTTCTGGGCAAGTTGAATCATAAGTTTCATATATTTCATAATTATAATTATCACTTAATTTTCTTTTTTGGTCAGCCATATTCTCATATATATAATCAGAATAATTTTTATTCATATCTCTCATTTCTTTCAATATTCTCACAACTTCTTTTACTTCTTTTTCAAAACGATTTTCTGATAATCTTCTTCTTAGATTTTGTTTAATTTCTTCTTTGCTTTTAATCATATCAATTTTAAAAGGACATTCTTCGCCATTACAAACAGGATCCAAATAAGCAAGTCTATCTATCATTGCATATCCTACTAATTTACCAAATTTATCATCAATATTGTCCGTATTATTATATATTGAAACATTACCTATTATTTTAATCATATTTAAATAAATTTGATTTATTTTGGAATAACAATCCTTATAAAAATCAAATGATTTATTATAAGCAATTGAAAAAAAATCAGGAAAAGAATTAGGATCATAAGACACTTGTGATATTTTCTTTAACTCATCTGTTAATCGAATTAAAGGATCATTTAAATCAAAAGAATCATATATGCTTTCATTAATATATGGTATAAACATTGCTTCCAAATCAACAGGTTCATGTACTAGACTCCTATTATATATATATTGTTTTTTAAGTTGTTCATAATCGTCAAATAATTCCCTTTTTTGAAGGAATATATCTATTGAAGTCATTTTATTTAAGATATTTTCTATTTCAAGATTATCTACACTTTCTATCTTTTTTTCTCCAATTGTTGCATTAAATCCAAATGGGATAGAATTAAAAGATGCGAAACTGTATAATATACCAGATATAACTTCTCTATGTTGAGAATTTGATTCGCTTTTATTTATTATATTATTTATATTTTCTTTTAAATAAGTCACGCTATTTTCTTCATTTACTTTTTCTTTAGTTAAATTAAAATAACTTTCTATAAATATATTTGGAAATTCATTTTCATAATAGTTAAAAATTTTGTTCTCAAAATTTTCTTTCAAACCAATTGATAAATAATTTTCTAGATCTTCTTCAATTTCTGGGAAAGTGTCTTTTAAATTAGTTTTAAAAAATTTACTTATATAAGTCATATTTTTTATTAAATCTTCAAATAAATCTTTAAATAATTGATATTTTGGGAAATAATGATTTACAAAAAATGTATTTTTCATTTCATTCATAATAGAAAAAGATACATTTACACCCATATAAATCACAGTTTGATACATTTGAGAAATATCTTGGAGTTTGCTATATACTTCTTCCATTATGTAATCATCGTATTTTTCCTGAATATCACTAATACTATCATTAACTGTGTTATTAACTTTGGATAAAATTTCTTCTATATTTATTGTTTCATTAAACATAGTTTGTTTTGCATTTAATCCGAATCTCATATAAATATAATCTGTAATGTATTTATCAAAATTAAATATTTCATCTAAAATATTCATAATTATATTATTAATTTCATTCAATTCTTCTACATCCAAATCTTCCATAGAATAAAAGATTGATTCCTTTCCTCCATATATTTTATTTATTCCATCACAAAAAGTGTATAATTGAGTAAGATTTGTATATTCAACTTTTTCTAAATCAGCTCTTTTATAAGGACAAAATAAATCTCCTTTTGCTTCACATTCTTCAATAATTTGAATTTTATTCATATAATCTAAATATTCATTATATTTAATATAATCCTCTGTTTTTACTTCTGAAAAAAATTTTCCTCTTAAATTCCAACATTTTCTATAAGTATTATTATTTTTAAGATTGAAATCATTTTCATAGGCATTTATTGCATCCTCTTTATCTTCTTGAGTTATATTTTCTCCATTTTTGAACTGTATTAAAAATTCTTCTGTTATATTTTTTAATAAATTATTTATAGGTTTATCAAATTCATATATTAATTCACTCATTGTTTTTATATAACCTGAAATATTTAATTTAGTAAAATTATTAATTTGATTCAAATTATTTTCATCATATTCAGATAATTTTTCTAGAATATATTCACTTAAGATAAAATCTTGATCTATTATTTTATAGTTAACATCATTATTTTTTAAAAAATCAGTGAAATTATTTTTTCTTTGATTCAAATAAGAAGTCATATTTCTTAAAGAATCTTTAATAATATTACCACTATATATCTTATAACTAATTATATAGCCTTTTATTCTTCTAATCTTATCATCTATTAATTGATATTTTTGAGTAATGTTTTTAAGAAATTTATCAAAATAATTTTGATATATATCAAATGAAATAATAGTATAATTATAATCATCAATATATCTATATAAAATATCTTTGTATTTTTCAATTAAAGAATAAATAGTTTCATTATATCTAAAAAACTGTGTTTTTATTAAATTTAAAAATAAATCATGTTTGTTTTCTAATATATCTCCAAAATCTAAAAGAATATCTGTATAATTTACTTCGTCATAAGTTTCTTTAATGGTATAAATATCGGAATCTATTTTCCTATATAAATCATCAAAATCTGTTTTTACATAATCTAAACTATTTTGATTTAATTCAGAAATAAAATAACTTTCCATAAATTCATCAAAATCGATTTCTGGAATTAATAAATTATTAATATCTTCTTCATTATAAATTTCACTTAAATTTTCAGTAAATGAAAACAAATAAGATGTTAACATTTCTAAACGCATTCTCATAAAACTATTTCTTAAATTTTCATCTTCTATATGATTAGAAGTAGCACAATCAAACCCACATTTTATCTGGTAATAATAATTATAAATAATCATTCTACTTTTATTCATTTTATTTATATTATCTGCAATCATAGAATCGAACATATTCAAAGTATTTTCTTTTATAAAAGAGAAATTTTTCAAAATTTCATTTGAAATATTATCTAAAGAATCATCATCATAATCTTCATCATTTGAATTAGGGAAAAAATTTTCTAACATTGTTTTTTCTTTTGTAACATTAATATAATTAGATAATTTTTCAATTTTATCTAAATTAGAGAATAAATAATTTTTATCCGATTTCGCAAATAAATATATATATTCGGAATTTCCATCATTCAATAAATCTATTTGATATAAAATAACTTCATATGCATATTTATTGATTTCTTCAAATATTTCTTTAAGCTCATTTTTAAAAGACGTTAGACTTAATATTATATAATCTAATTCTTTTGGATATTCCTGGAAAGATTTATAGTCTTGATATGATTCAAATGAACTAGTTATTTCTCTCAGAGTTTCATTAAATATCTCCAAAAATTCACTAGATGGGTTATAATTCTGAATTAATTTGTCAAAAGTAACATTATACAAATAAGTTGAAACGGTTTTATTATATTCAGACAAATATTCATCAATTTGTTTCTTGTATTGTTCTATATCATTATCGGAAGAACTTTCTGCAATTTTTTTATATTCACTTAAAATATTTTCAATTATTTCAAATGATGTTTTTTGAAAGGTTGTATAATTATCAAATTCCAGATTATCTAATGAATTGAAAATTTCATCGCTAAATCCTTTGTAGAAATTAAATAAGAAATTATGTAAACTTTTATATATAGGTTCTAAATATTTTTTCAATTTATAAATTTGAGAAATTAGTGTTATTTGCTTATTTTCTAAATATTTTTTTAAATTGTTGAAAATATATTTATAATCTCTTGAATCTAAAGAATAAGACCTTATATCTTTTTTGAAATCCTTTAATATATCGTTGTGATCTTTAAAACGTACATAAACTGATTTTCTAATATTTTTTAGCATAACATTTTTCATGGAAATCAGTTTTGGAATAGTTAAATTAATTAAATTTAATGCGGAAATCATATCTTCTAATTTAATATTATATTCATCACTTCTATTCTTTAATACAATTGAAATATTTGAATTTTCAAATTTTGATAATGCAGAAAGATCATTTTGATAACTAGATATAAATTGTGTAATATTATCTTTAAAATAATCATTTATAATCTCAATTTCTTCTGATATTTCTTGTAGTAATTCGAGACTAATATTAGGATTTGATTTCTCATAATTCTTTATTAATTCTAAAACATCATAATTAAAATCGTTATTTGCTCTATAATATGATTCTACTTTTTTTCTATTAGTAGATTTTATATTACTTAAATTTCTGTAAGCTCTAGAAGAACATCTTGAACTAGCTGTACTGCCTATTCCATCAACATCGTTTAAAATAGTATAATAATGAAGAAATAGTCCATTTATTACATCAGAACTATCAATAAATTGATTGACAAAATCATCCAATAAAGTATCATAAGTAATTGTATATGGTTTTTCATTAATTATAATATTATTTATTTTAGAATATTCATCTGTTAATTGGGCAGTATAATTACGAATTAATTTTATTTCTTTATCAATAAAATTAATTAAATCATTTGACATAGCATTTTTATTTTTTATTACTATATGATTATTTGAATAAGTTTTTTCTGATGCCAAAACTTTTTTTAAAGCTCCAAAAACATTTATAGTTTCTACTAAAGTTATACCAGTATCTGGATAAATTGTAGTTTCAGTATAAGACCTTATTGTTATCCCAAGAAAATGTTTTTCATAAATATCTTTAACAGTACTAACAATTTTTTGTCCATAATAAGGATAAGTATTAGAATCTAAAGACCTTAAAGAATTAGTATCTTCCTCAAATTCATCTGTAATTGAAATTGATATATTTGAACCATTAATTCTATCTAAAAAATCTGGACCCATATCATCTAATATATAATTTAAATGCACAGTCTCATTATATATTTCATAAGTAACATTAGTGAAATATTCCATTAATTGGCCACTATTATCATAAAAGTCATCCAAAAGAAAAATTATATTATGATTGTCAGCATCCATACTTTTTAAATTCATTGGATTTCCTTCATTTATTATTTGGGTTTCATTTTCTGCTATAAAATCGTCTTTTTTAAAATATGAATCTTCAGTATATGTATTGTTATATATATACTCGTCTAAATCAGGATCACGAACACCTGAGACGAAATGTGTTTGCTGAACTTGATAAATTCCTAGAACTTTACCGTTATCATCTATTTTAGTCATTACAGTTCTATTATCTAAACTTCCTGTTATTTTAGCTTGATTACTTTCGACATCTCCAATAGATAATAAAGTTATATTACTTGTATTATCTCCATTATCCTTTATTTCCCTAAGAGTATAATCAATTTCATCCTCTATAGGAAGAATTTCATCTACTATATATGATTCATTTTTTTCACTTGATGGATTTATTTCTGTGGTATCACTTGAATCTTCTTGTAATATTCTATATCTTATTTTTTTAATTTTATTTTGATTCTTTTTTCTTTTTTTTGGATTTATTTCTTTAAGTCTTCTTAATAATATATTTCTTTTTTCTTCAACAGGATCATCTTCATTTATATCTTTTTGAATTTCGTTAAATTTGGAATGAATATCTTGGCTGAATAAATGAGGAGATATTTTAGGTATAATTAATGAAATTGTTTCGTTGATATAATCAAAGCTTTTAAAATTGAAAGAATCAATTTGAGGATAATACATTTGTTTTATTTCTCCATTTTCATAAAATTCGAATTTTATAAATCCAGTATAGTCAATTGAACTATTCTTCTTAAAGAAATAATCTATTAAATATGTTTTATTCGTAATTTGTCTATAGATATCAATTAATTTTTTATCAGATATCAAAACTTTTTGTTCTCTATCTGAACTATTCCTATTAGTTAATTGAAGTATTGCTAAATATGCAGTATAATACTCTAATTTAGTATTATTTTCTGATTTTTCATAATTTATATCTTTTATATATAAAAGAAAATCACCTCTTGCTTCTAAATCTTGACATACTTTATTGTTCCCATCCTCATCATCTTCGAAATCAAAAGTGAGATTGACAACTTTTTCATTTTCATATAATAATGCAATTCCAGGTGTAAAAACAGTGTCAGTCACTAGTTCTTCATCTTCTAAAAATGTTTTGATTTTTATTTGAACAATAATATTATTTTTGATAACAAATAATTCATTTGAATTATTAAAGTATATGCTTAAATTAAAAGATGAAATGTTATTATAATCAGGATTAAAAGATAAAATATAAGTCTTATTTTCTTCATCGAAATCAATATTTTGTTCAGGTTTTTCGAGTTCATCTTCATTCATTATAAATAATTGTCTTTTATAAACAATATCTTTTCTATAAATATAATTTGAATTGTCATCTTTTAGTGCCAAATATATTTGAATAGGTTGAATATCTTCATAAATTTGATTCGTATAAAAAATAATTTCACTATAATTTGGGTTTGGATTGGATGTTTCTTCAGTAATAGAAACATTGTAAATGAAAACATCATCTCCATAAATAATCTGCCAAGTTAAAGTTCCAGGATTAGTTATGTTTTCTTTATTATAGATTTCAATTTTAGTATTTTCTTGATTTACTTCAGAAATAACTTCCAATGACTTATTATCAAAAATGCATTTTATTTCAATTTGTTTTAATAATGTTCCCGCTTTTAATTCTTTTCCATTTTTATCCTTTGGATAAATAGTTAAATTAGAAATTTCTCCAAGTTTTATTGATTCAGAATATTCAATTTTAGTTTGCTGCCAATCTATTTCATAATTGTTAACATTGATATTGCAATTTTGGCAAGGAATGACATCATCTCCATATTTGACTTCAATAACGGCTTCCCCTATAAAATTCAAAATAGGATTGAATATTATAGCTTTTTCCTTTGGATTAAATTCCCCTGTTTCAGCTTGGATTACCGTTTTATTAGGCAAAGATATAGTTACTTGGAATTTTTTGATATCTGATTCATCAATAAAGGTCATTGGATTTTGATACTTATTTTTAGGAATTATTTTTATTTTTGAATTGTCACCATTAATAAGTGTTTCCTCATCTATTTCAATTGATGTTTCTGAGGGAACTAATTCAGTATTATTTATACTTATAACATATGTTATATCGTTTTTGAAGTATTTGGAACTTATATAAATCTCTCCAGGAACATCTGATCCTAAAATTATAATTAATTGCTTTTTAGAAACAATCCCTACTTGATAGTAAAAAGATACGTTTTTACTATGAGTTACATTAAATAAAGTTCTTAAGTTTTTTGGTTTCCAACTTAAAAGGCTTGAAGGGAAATTACCATTTGAATCTTTTGGATTTAATTTCACATTTGGAATAATCACAACATTTCCTCCTTTTAGTATATTTGGTGAAGTCTTTATGCTGTATTCATCAACCTCTATATACTCAAGTTGGGTTTCTGTACTTTCTTCAAGATTTCTTAAAGATTCTGGACTTGTTTTTGAGTAGCAAATTGAAAAATCTTTTATTATATCCTTGGAAGATTCTAAAAAGATATAGGCATAATTTCCTAACACTTTTCTAACATCAATAGGCTCTGAAAGGACAACATCTTTAGCATATAAAATTTTAAATTCATTTTTTTCTATGAGAAAAGATAATTTAATACTAGGATGATGCAACTCTGTTTCTTTATCTAGAATTTCATTTGAATCTCCCATTTTGTTTTGAATAGGTATATCTAATTCAATCTTCTTTCCTTTATCATGAGAATTAACGCCATTTTCTTCTGGCGTTTTTTTGACGTTTAGGAATATTTTTGATTGGCCTTTTTTGGTGGAATCAATTCCGATCTCCAAAAAATGTTTGGTTTTGAATCCAAAAAATTTAGGATTAGCTTTGGATAAAATCAAAGAGGCATGAACTGATTCTTGAATTTTTATTTCCATATTTATTTCGAGAGGAGAAGTCAATATTTTATCTTGGTGGAAATAATAAATGGAATTTTTTTGGATAGAAGTAGCTAGATTGGAAAGAGAAATCTCATTCATGCCATTTAAGCATGTACTTGTTGATAGTACTACCTCAGATATAAAAACTATACTTGCAAAGTATAATAGCATGTTCATTTTCATATACTAATTAATTATTTAATGAAAATTTAAGATATATAATTAAAAAAATAATTAATTTTAATTAATTTATTTTTTTAAAATGAATTGTTTATATTTTTAAATATAGAAGGGAAATTGGGGATTGGGGATT
>Ga0256407_10015027_pt1 | contig 10058 bp, 7 predicted proteins | sample RumenRJG_04DNA_FD_193489 | JGI IMG/M metagenome (GOLD analysis project Ga0256407, IMG submission 193489) | Bovine rumen microbial communities from Lethbridge, Alberta, Canada - RJG_04 | ecosystem: Host-associated > Mammals > Digestive system > Stomach > Rumen | place: Canada: Alberta | collected...
CATCTGTTTTATGTAAGACTTTCAAAGAACTCGTTTCTTGTAGCTAACAGGGCTCTCCCTGAAAGCGGATGCAAAGGTACGACTTTTTTCCGAACCAGCAAAACTTTTCCAAGAAAAAATTCAATTTAAATAGAAAAAATATTCGGGACTTGACATGAATCAAGACCCGAAAGATTATACACCTTATTATATATTAGACGCGCGAGAGAAACTATTTACTCTCTTCAGGTGCTTGACCAATCAGTTCCATGAACTCATCCAGCTTAGGAGTAATGATAATCTGTGTACGACGATTGCGCTGTTTACCTGCCTCAGTAGTGTTAGACTGCAGAGGGTTGTACTCGCCACGTCCACCTGCGGTCAGACGCTTAGGATCTACGCCATAATTATTCTGCAGCGCCTGAACGACACTTGATGCACGCAGACAAGAAAGGTCCCAGTTATTACGGATATTCTCACGCGAGATGGGCACATTATCGGTATTACCCTCAATGAGCACATCATAATCCTTGTAATCCTTGATAATCTTAGCAATCTTAGAGAGCGTTGCTGCAGCACGGTCGTTAATCTCATAAGAACCACTCTTATAAAGCATATTGTCAGCCAGCGAAATATAGACGACGCCCTTCAGCACCTGCACGTCAACCTCCTTGAGTTCCTCCTTAGAAAGGGAACGGGTCAAGTTGTTGGTCAACACCATATTGAGTGAGTCGCTCTTCGACTTCACTTCCACCAAGTGACGGATATACTTGTTCGACTCGTTGATCTGATCAACCAGCTTCTCAATACTTACATTATTCTGAGAAGCATTAGTCAGACTCTTATCCAGCGAACGCTGCAAGGCTTTATAAGCCTTCTCCTGTTGTTTTAACTGTTCCTCCAGACTGGCTGCACGCGTAGTGGCTGCTGCCAATTTTTCCTTTGTATCAGTATAATTAGCCTGCAACGACTTATTCTCTTGTTGACAAGCCTCAAGGTCTTTCTTAGACGCACAACTGGTGAACATTACAGCTGCCACCAGTGACATTATAAATACACTTTTCTTCATCTTCTTATGATTCTTTAATGATTAGACGGGTGCAAAGATACACAAATAAAGTGAAAAGTGAAAAGTGAAAAGTGAAAAATTTGGTTTTTTGCTCGCTTATTAGTACCTTTGCACACAAATTCATATAAATTAAAGGTATAAAGGACATGATTCTCTTTTTCAAGACCCCACAGCAGAGCATTATTGCTACGCAGGTGGACCATCAGCTCAATCAAGAAGAAGTAAACGAACTTTGCTGGCTCTATGGCGAAGCAGAACTGCTTGCCAGCGAGACACTCGACGGTTTCTATGTTGGACCACGCCGTGAAATGGTGACTCCTTGGTCGACAAATGCCGTTGAGATTACTCAGAACATGGGACTCAGCGGCATTTTGCGTATAGAAGAGTACTACCCCGTAGCTTCGAAAGATGCCGAACATGACGAAATGCTTCAGCGTATGTATGAAGGTCTGAACCAGGACATCTTCACTGTTAACATCAAGCCGGAGCCCATTAAGTACGTGGACAATCTGGAAGAGTATAACGAGCAGGAAGGTCTGGCCCTGAGCCCTGAGGAGATTGAGTATCTGCATGGTCTGGAGAAGCAGAACGGTCGTCCGTTGACCGACTCAGAAATTTTCGGTTTTGCTCAGATTAACTCCGAGCACTGCCGTCACAAGATCTTCGGCGGTACCTTTATCATCGACGGCAAGGAGATGGAGTCAAGTCTCTTCGCCATGATTAAGAAGACTACGCAGGAGAATCCCAACAAGATTCTCTCGGCCTATAAAGATAATGTAGCCTTCGCACAAGGCCCTATTGTAGAACAGTTTGCTCCTAAAGACCAGAGCACCAGCGACTACTTCCAGGTGAAGGATATCGAAAGTGTTATCTCCCTGAAGGCCGAAACACACAACTTCCCCACAACCGTTGAGCCGTTCAACGGTGCCGCTACAGGTACGGGTGGTGAAATCCGCGACCGCATGGGTGGTGGTGTAGGTTCTTGGCCTATCGCTGGTACAGCCGTTTATATGACGGCTTATCCACGCATTGATGGAGGACGTGACTGGGAGGACATCCTGCCCGTTCGCCAGTGGTTGTATCAAACACCTGAGCAGATTCTGATTAAAGCATCTAATGGTGCCTCTGACTTCGGCAACAAGTTCGGTCAGCCACTGATTTGTGGTTCTGTGCTGACCTTCGAGCACCAGGAACCAAACGACACTAAGTATGCTTACGATAAGGTCATCATGCTGGCTGGTGGCGTAGGTTATGGTACCAAACGTGACTGTCTGAAGAAGGAGCCTCAGCCAGGCAACAAGATTGTCGTTGTAGGTGGTGACAACTACCGCATCGGACTGGGTGGTGGTTCTGTTTCATCTGTTGATACAGGTCGCTACAGCAACGGTATCGAGCTGAATGCCGTTCAGCGTGCTAATCCAGAGATGCAGAAGCGTGCCTACAACCTGGTACGCGCCCTCTGCGAGGAGGATGTGAACCCCGTTGTTTCTATCCACGACCACGGTTCAGCTGGTCACCTCAACTGTCTGTCTGAGCTTGTTGAGGAGTGCGGTGGCGAGATTGATATGACCAAGCTGCCTATCGGCGACAAGACCCTTTCTAGTAAGGAAATCATTGCCAACGAGAGTCAGGAGCGTATGGGTCTGCTTATTGACGAGAAGCACATCGAGCATGTCCGTAAGATTGCTGAGCGCGAGCGCGCTCCACTGTATGTAGTTGGTGAGACTACTGGCGATGCCCACTTCTCGTTCAAGCAGGGCGACGGTGTAAAACCCTTCGATTTGGATGTTGCTCAAATGTTTGGTCACTCACCAAAGACAATCATGAAAGATAATACTGTAGAGCGTCACTATGCTGACGTGACCTACAGTCAGGATAAGATCGACGAATACCTCGACCGCGTGCTCCAGCTGGAGGCTGTGGCTTGTAAGGACTGGTTGACGAACAAGGTGGACCGCTCCGTAACAGGTAAGATTGCTCGTCAGCAATGTCAGGGTGAAATCCAGTTGCCATTGAGCGACTGTGGTGTTGTAGCTCTCGACTATCGTGGCGAGAAGGGTATCGCCACCGCCCTCGGACATGCACCTCAGGCTGGTTTGGCTGATCCTGCTGCTGGTTCTATACTCTCTGTAGCCGAGGCTTTAACCAATATTGTATGGGCTCCGCTTGCTGAGGGCATGGATTCATTGAGTCTCTCTGCCAACTGGATGTGGCCTTGCCGCTCTCAGGAGGGTGAGGATGCCCGTCTGTATGCTGGTGTGAAGGCGCTGAGCGATTTCTGCTGCGACCTGCACATCAATGTACCTACAGGTAAGGACTCGCTGTCACTTTCTCAGCAGTATCCTAACGGTGAAAAGATTATTTCTCCAGGAACAGTCATCGTTTCTGCTGGTGGTGAGGTTAGCGACATCAAGAAGGTTGTATCACCTGTATTGGTTAACGATAAGAATGCATCACTTTATCATATCGACTTCTCGTTCGACGAACAGTGCCTGGGTGGTTCTGCCTTTGCACAGAGTTTGGGTAAGGTAGGCGACAATGTGCCTACAGTCAAGAACGCTGAATACTTCGCTGATGCATTTATGACTATCCAGGAGATGATTAACCGCGGGTGGATTCTCGCAGGTCACGATATCTCTGCCGGTGGTTTGATTACCACGCTACTTGAGATGTGCTTTGCTAATCAGAAAGGTGGTATGCATATCAACCTGCACGACATATGCAAGGACGGTGACATCGTGAAGACCCTGTTCGCCGAGAATCCTGGTGTCGTCATTGAGGTTAGCGACGAGCACAAGGAAGAGTTCAAGGAGTTCATGGAGGATGCAGGTGTTGGCTATGCCAAGATTGGTTATCCAGTAGAGGAGAGTCGCACCATCGTTGTTAAGGCAGGCGATGCAGAAAAGACATTTGATATCGATACACTCCGTGACATATGGTATAAGACATCATATCTGCTCGACCGCAAGCAGAGCTTCAACGGTAAGGCCAAGGAGCGTTTCGAGAACTACAAGAAGCAGCCTATCGAGATGAAGTTCAACAAGGACTTCACTGGTAAGTTGGCTCAGTATGGTATCTCTGCCGACCGCCGTCAGCCCTCTGGCATCAAGGCTGCGATTATCCGCGAGAAGGGTACCAACGGTGAGCGTGAGATGGCTTACTGCCTCTACCTCGCCGGCTTCGATGTAAAGGACGTGATGATGACCGACCTGATCAGTGGTCGTGAGACCCTCGAAGACATTAATATGATTGTGTTCTGCGGCGGCTTCTCTAACTCCGACGTGCTGGGCTCAGCGAAGGGTTGGGCTGGTGCCTTCCTCTTCAACCCCAAGGCTAAGGAGGCCCTCGATAAGTTCTATGCCCGCAAGGACACCCTGTCACTAGGTATCTGTAACGGTTGTCAGTTGATGGTTGAACTGGGTCTCACAGGTGCTAAGGGTGCTAAGATGCTGCATAATGACTCTCATAAGTTCGAGAGCGAGTTCATCAGTCTGAGCATTCCTCAGAACAACAGTGTGATGTTCGGCTCACTGAGCGGCAACAAACTCGGTCTGTGGGTTGCCCACGGCGAGGGTAAGTTCTCACTGCCAGAAGCAGAGAGCACATATAACGTGATTGCTAAGTACAATTATGCTGGCTATCCCGCTAATCCTAACGGTTCTGACTACAATGTAGCAGGTATCTGCTCTGCCGACGGTCGTCATCTCTGCATGATGCCTCACCTGGAGCGTGCCGTATTCCCCTGGCAGAACGCCTGGTATCCCGCTGACCGCCGCAACGATGAGGTAACTCCTTGGATTGAGGCCTTCGTCAATGCAAGGAAGTGGGTTGAGTCCCACCAGGCCCATTAATCCCATTAGCCCCATGACTAATATCTATTGGGATTCATTTAAAACCTTCTTTAAGATTGGCATATTCACCCTCGGTGGTGGATATGCCATGATACCTTTGATAGAAGAGGAGGTGGTCAATAAGAAGCAGTGGGTATCTAAGGACGAGATGCTCGACCTGATAGCCATTGCACAAAGTTGTCCAGGTGTCTTTGCCATCAATATAGCGACCTTTATCGGCTATAAGTTGAACAAGACACGCGGTGCCATTTGCTCTACTCTTGGTACGGCGCTACCCTCGTTCCTCATCATCCTGCTCATTGCCATCTTCTTCCATCAGTTTGAAGACAACAAGATTGTTGCCGCCATGTTCAAAGGTATCCGCCCTGCCGTTGTTGCACTGATTGCCGTGCCAACCTTCAATATGGCCAAGCGTGCTCAACTGAACAAGTGGACGGTATGGATTCCCATTGTCTCAGCACTGGCCATCTGGCTGATGGGAGTGTCACCCATCTGGGTTATCGTTGCAGCAGGCATCGGCGGCTACGCCTATGGGAAGTTAAGAGTTAAGAGTTGAGAGTTAAGAGTTAAGAAAGATAGCTGAAACTTATGATATTCCTCAGTTTATTCTGCACATTCTTCATGATAGGTCTGTTTGGCTTCGGTGGCGGCTACGGCATGCTGTCACTGATTCAGCATGAGACCGTCGAGCACTGGCATTGGCTGACCTCTTCGCAGTTTACGGACATCGTCGCCATCAGTCAGATGACGCCCGGGCCAATAGGCATTAACTCAGCCACCTACTGCGGCTATACGTCTGTTGTCAACGCCGGATACTCCGCCCCCATGGGTGTGTTAGGGTCAGCTGTTGCCACCTTTGCACTGGTGCTGCCCTCGTTGATTCTAATGATTCTCATCAGTAAGATGTTCATGAAATACATGCACCACCACAGTGTGGAGAGCGTCTTCCAAGGTCTGCGTCCTGCCGTCGTAGGACTGCTGGCTGCCGCCACCTTATTATTATGTACGGCCGACAACTTCTCGACGCCCACCACCGACTGGTGGCAGTTCATGGTGAGCTGTCTGCTATTCATTGCGGCATTCATCGGAGTGATGTTCATCAAAATCAATCCCATCCGCATGATACTATATTGTGCTATAGCAGGACTTGTACTGTTCTATTAGTCCCACCTTCAGGAAAAAACAAACAAAAAAAGAAGAATAATGAATATTTTTCTTCTATTTGTTTTGTTAATTAAAATTATTTTCTTATATTTGCCCTGTCAAACACAATTTATTCACTAAAACTTACAACTATGAAGAAATTTATGATGTTAGCTGCCATGATGCTTATGAGCATTGGCGCATTTGCACAGGAAGGTGCAATGTCAGTAGGTGCACACCTTGGCTATGCCGGTTATGGTGACGGTTACAGTCCCCTCGGTCTTGGTGCCAGATTCCAGTATGGAATTACAGAGAGCATCCGTGGTGAACTTGACGGAAACTTCTGGTTCAAGAAGGATGAAGTTGGTTTGTGGGATGCTAACGTAAACCTCCAGTACTTATTCCCTGTTGCTGAAGACATCAAGATTTATCCTTTGCTGGGTCTTACCTTCATGGGTACTCATGGTTTGGACGAGAATGAGACAGCTTTTGGTTTCAACATCGGTGCTGGTGCTGAATACTATCTGCAAGACAATCTGAAACTCTCGCTCGACGTTAAGTATCAGAATGCCAAGAAGACAAAGAGTGTGTCATATTCTTTTGCAGGACAGACTGTTTCAACTGATGTTGACGTGCTGAAAGCCAACGGTCCTGTATTCCAGTTAGGTATCGCTTACGTCTTCTAATGACGAGATACGCATTGATAATAAAAAAAGCGCTCTCTGTTTTGAGGGCGCTTATTTTATGGTTCCTATTATTTATGTTTCCAGTAGTACTCTAAGGCACGCTTGACGTTTTCTTTCACCGCATTCGATGTAAACGTGGCTCCTGTTACGCCATCCACCTCTACTGTCGACTTCTTTGAAATCTTCTGTCCCTCGTAGAGTGGCACCATCTGCTTCTTTACCTTTGCATTATACTTTGGTGTCTCCTGATTCTTCAGCAGAACCACCTTGACGATTTTGTTCTTTTTGATGTATACCTCCACGGGTGTAGACTCGATATATCCTTTCACGTCGTCAGCCAGTGTCGTGGTGTTAACCACATACGTTCCGTCCTTCTCCTTACGCATCACGTCATCTGCGTAAACCTGTATAAATGCTGTCATCAGCAGCATACTTAATAATAACTTCCTCATTGTTGATTATGTTTAAACGCCTGCAAAGTTATAAAATAAAAACCAATAATAAATAAGACGTTATGAATTATTTGCAATTAACTGACATATTGTTATATATCTATAAAAAACACCACCTTTCAGCAGTTTATTAGCAAATAATCACTACTTTTGTGTATTGCTCACACTTAAAACGTATAATATATGACCAAAAGAATGACACTCGCTGCCTTGTTAGCGGTAGCCACACTGGGTCTTAACGCCCAAAAACCGATGACCGTCCCTAAGGGAGGTAAGGCCATCAGTGACGAATTAATCGGCATTTTCTTCGAGGACATCAACAATTGTGCTGATGGCGGTCTTTATGCCGAACTTATTCAGAACGGTTCGTTCGAATTCTCTCCTTCTGAGAAGGACGGTTGGGGACCTGGCACAGCCTGGAAGCAGATACGTCCAGGACACTCTCTGGGAACTCTGCAGGTGCGCATGGATAATCCTATCCATCCCAACAATCCTACTTACATGCGTCTGCACACAGAACGTGCTAAGGAATTCTACGATTATAAAGGTTGGAAAGGCTTTGGTTTGGAAAATGGGGGCTATGACGGCATCACAGTAAAGGCTGGTGCCAAGTACGACTTCTCTGCTTTCTTCCGCAACGTTGACAAGACCAAGCAGGTACGCGTTGTATTAGCCGTTCCTCAGGGCTGGGGAAAGGATCCGAAGGTGCTGGATGAAGCAACCATCACCGTTAGCGACAAGCAATGGAAGAAATATGGTGCCGTACTCACTCCCACAGAAGACTGCAAAAATGCTGTCCTGCAGTTGCTGGTGCTGAACACTGGCGACCTTGATGTCGACATGATATCGCTGATGCCCGAAGATACTTATAAAGGACACGGTCTGCGTCCTGACCTTGCTCAGGCACTGGCCGACTTGCATCCGAAGTTTATGCGTTTCCCTGGTGGTTGTGTAGTACATGGCGGTGGCGACGGTTTCTGGGACACCTATCGTTGGAAGACCACCATCGGTCCTAAGGAGACACGTCGTGGTCTGAAGAACACATGGGGCTACCACCAGAGCATGGGTCTGGGATACTATGAGTATTTCCAGTTCTGTGAGGACCTCGGTATGGAGCCTGTACCCATTCTGCCCAGCGGTGTCAGTTGTCAGGGTACCAATGGTGGTTGGAATATGTGGCCTACTCAGGCTCAGGACGTTGTCCCCATGTCTGAGATGGACGAATGGGTAGCTGAAGCTATCGACCTCATTGAGTGGGCTAATGGCGACCCCGCAACCAACAAGTGGGCAAAGATGCGTGCTGACGCTGGCCACCCAGCTCCTTTCAATCTGAAGTATCTGGGTATCGGTAACGAAGAGAAGATTTCTCCTGAGTTTATCGAGCGTTTCAAATATATCTACGAACGTGTTATGAAGGCTCATCCTGAGATTGTCATCGTAGGTACCGCTGGTCCTGGCTCTCACAAGGACAACCCCGACTACGAAGCAGGTTGGAAATTGGCTGACGAGCTTGCTATGCCACTCCTCGATGAGCACTACTATGAGCCCAACGACTATTTCTTGAACAAGCGCCAATATGATAGCTATCCCCGCGACCGCAAGACCAAGGTTTACCTCGGTGAGTATGCTGCCAAGGACAAAAAGTTCATCGACGCTCTGGCCGAAGGTCTGTACCTGTTGCATGTCGAGCGCAATGCAGATGTCGTAGCTATGACCTCTTACGCTCCTCTCTTCGCTCGCAAGAACGGTACTCAGTGGAATCCTGACATGATCTACTTCGACAACGAGCGTCCTTACCTGACCTGCAGTTACTATGTACAGCAGCTCTTTGGTCAGTCAAGCGGCCAGTACTTCTATGGTGACTGCGTACAGTTCGAGGGCGACGAGGCTGGTGTTCAGCAGCCCTTGGAGAATGTTCACTATGGTCAGTCTGTCATTCTTAATGTGAAGACCCGCAAGCTCTATGTCAAGTTAGTCAACGCTAGTGCAGATGCCAAGAAAGCCAATATCGACCTGAGCCGTTTCAAGGCAAAGGGCCAGGCAGTTAAAACTATTCTGAAGGGTAATGCTGACGACGAGAACAACTTCGACAAGCAGCCCATCGCTCCCAAGCAGGAGACCGTCAAGGCTGAGAAGAAGTTCGGTATCGATTTGGAGCCCTACTCAATGGTTATGCTTGAGTACCAGCTCTAAACAACGAACGGATAACAAACCATGCATGCATCACTACGGTCTGAACAAGACCATAGTGATGCATCATTATTTTGAAGCGTTCCTTCAATGAGTCGCGATGGTGCTGTGTGGTGTCGCCACCCTCTTCGAAGTTAGCCAGGATAGTATGGGTATTGACCAGCGTCAAACCTTGACGGTCAGCTTCCCTCATCACGCGAATGCACCAGTCAACATCTGCAGAATGTCGATATTGCACGTCGTATGGAAACTTTTTAGCAATATCCGTACGAACATAGAATGCCTGATGACATACCAGCATGCCATGCTTGAATGATTTCCACGACAGCTGTTCTGGCGGACGATGACGACGCAGATGCAGGAAATTCCCCTCCCCATCGGTGATGGCGGTGTCGCCATAAATCACTGCAGGTGATTGAGAGGTAAGCGCTTTTACTACCGTCTCAATAGTATCGGGTGCATAGAGCGAATCACCAGCATTGAGAAATACAAGATACTCACCCGTCGCTTTCTGCAGTCCTTTGTTCATGGCATCATACAGGCCGCGGTCAGGCTCCGACCGGACAACCACCGTATGACGGCTCTGCGACTGATAGCGCTCGGCAATGGCTAACGTATCATCCTTCGAAGCACCATCAATGATGAGGTGTTCGATGTCAGCATACGTCTGACAGGCTACACTGTCGAG
>Ga0256407_10015028_pt1 | contig 10057 bp, 9 predicted proteins | sample RumenRJG_04DNA_FD_193489 | JGI IMG/M metagenome (GOLD analysis project Ga0256407, IMG submission 193489) | Bovine rumen microbial communities from Lethbridge, Alberta, Canada - RJG_04 | ecosystem: Host-associated > Mammals > Digestive system > Stomach > Rumen | place: Canada: Alberta | collected...
GGATTGGGGATTGGGCCCAATCCCCAATCCCCAATCCCCAATCCCCAATCCCCAATCCCCAATCCCCAAAATCTTTTATAAAATTTTTATCAATTAAACAAATTTAAAAAATTATGATATAATAAAAATAAATTTTTGAATTTAATAAAATATTATAAAATATTTTTTAAATAAAAAAATTTAATTGAAGAATTTTGAAATTGTGACTAAATAAACTTTCCCATAAAAATACTTTTAAAGAAAAAATTAAATTATATAAAATATTATTTAATTATTATTTTATTATTTAAAAACGATTTAACTAATTTTATGAAAATTTTATTTATTATTATTTAAATTATGTTTTTGTTTTGTTTTTGTTTTTATTATTATTTTTATTATTTTATTTTATTTTTTGCTGTATAAATTAATAATATAATATAAAAAAAAAATTGAATTATTTTAGAAATAAAGAATTTATTTTTTTTTCAATCATTGTATATTATAATTAAAATAGAATTGATAATATATTAATTAAGATAATAAAATTTCTTTTAATTTTGTTATAATTGAATAATAAAATATTATTTAAAATTTATTTTTTCCCTGTTACTGGTCTTTTTGTAGCTGTTTTTGGAGTAGGACCAATTAATTTATTTTTTTCTAATTGTGCTTTTAATTTTTCAATTTCTGCTTTCATATGTTCAATTGCAGCTTTTAATAATGAAATTTCAACATCTTTTTTTTTATCTAATTCTTCTAATTTCTTTAATCTTTCTTCATATGGTTTAATTTGTTCTTTAAAAAATTCTTCAAGATCTGCCATTAATATTTTAAAATATAATATAATGAATATTATTTTTATTAGAATATTCTAAATTATGAAAGAAATAATTATTTATTAAAAACATCAAATATGTATTAAAACATTATTTCAAAATGAAGCAATTTTATTATCAATTAAATTAAGAAAATCATTTATATAATATATAATTGTTTATATATTGTTCATTTAAAATATAAGAAAAAGGGAATTTTTTTGAAAAAAAGTAATTAGAAATAATATTGTTTTTATTTGAAAAAAATGAAATAGAATTTAATGATTAAACAATTTTAATTCTATAATTTTGGGTTTTATATTGGTCTTAAAAAGTAACTATTTGAAAAATAGGAAAATTATATCTAGAATTCATATATATATATTAAAAATGTTATATTTTATTTATCGGATTTATAAAAGATAAATTGTAAAATAATAAGATAATAATAAGGATTTTTAATTTAAAAGAAAAAATTATAAACTTTTTTTTTTATTAGTTAAAAAATATATTATTTATCTATATTATTTATAATACATTTTAATATAATTATTTATGAATGATAATTTAATAAAACTATTTTTTGTTCATTTTTTATTTTTCTTTTTTCTAAAAATATATAGTTATTTATATATAATATACAATTTATATTATATATTTTAGTCTATTAAATATCAATCATAAAAAAATTAATTAAAATATTAAACATTTATCTGTTATCCCACTTAAATTTTTTGTAGATTTACTATTTTTACTTTTTCCTATATTTTCCAAAGATTTTTTTTTATATTTTTTCTCAACTAAAAAATGAGGATTAATTTCAGAAATTTTTAAAACTTTATCTTCAATTTGAGTATTATCATCTAATTCACATTCAGTTTTATTAGAATTATTAGTATTTAAATTTGAACTACTATTAATATTATTATTAATTACAGAACTCATTTCAAAAGAATGATAACTATTAGATTGTGGTTTATTAATAAGTGATTGATAAAAATCATCTTGAATACAAGATTCTAAAAAAGAATTATTATCATTATTATTTTGTGATATTTCAATTTGAGAAAGTAAAGGTTTAATATTATTTATTTCTTCTTTATCTTTTTCAGAAAAAATTTGAATTATTTTTTTTTTTGGTGTTTTTTTAAATATATTATCTGAAGATTCTTTTGATTTAATTGATTTATTTTTAAACATATTTTTCATTTCTTCTATATTAGTATTTAATAAATCAAAAATAAAATCATATTCAATTAAACGAATATCATTTTCATTTTTTAATTGTTTATTATTTGGAATTTTTTTATGTTCATTTATATCATTTTTCATAATTATATTATCACTTATAATTTGTTTATGAGTTGATTTAGATTTTTTCAAATTTTCTTTTTTATTTAAATCCTTATTTTGATTTTCATTACTTTTTTCAATAAAAATATTTTTATTTAAATTTAAATTATTATTCCCATCACTATCAATAATAATAGTTTTTTTTAAATTAGAAGTTCTAAATAAATTTCCTAAATATCTTAATTTCATTTCATCTTTAAAATTAATATTATTATTACAAATTACAGTCTGTCTATTTTTTTTTTCTTCTTCTTTATCAGTATAATTTGTCGGAAGAGCACCGTTTGATGTTCCTAAAATATTTGTAGATACTTTATTAAATGGTTTTACAAATGTTTGAGATGATTTTTTTTTTATATTTTCTTTTGGAGATATTGTTTGTCTGTTTTTAACTGAATTTTTTATTTCTGACTTTTTTTCTTTTAATAATTTTTGATCTATTTTTGCCTTTGATAGTATTCTTGGTGTTATACTTTGTGTTTGTTTTTTTATTGTTGATTGCTTTTTTTGAAATTTTGAATCGTTTGATTTTATCATCATTAATATGTTTTTTATTATTCTTTTTTAAAAAAATATTTTTTTATTCTTTTTTTATTATTAATAGAAAATAAAAAATTAATTATTTTTTTTTTAAAATTAAAAAATTCATTATTTTTTTATTAAAATTCTTTAAAAATGACATTTGACTATACAAAAAATGAAAGAATCATAATGGCAATAATAACAGGAATGAGTAACATAACATCAATCCCAGTAACAATATTAGTTTATCGAAAAAAAAACTTATTTACATTTTGGATTGCATTATTTAGTTATTTTACTTCAATATTTTATCATGTTTGTGAATCACTTGACGTAATTTTTTTTTTACCTCAATTAAAATGGCATGAATTAGATAACATTGGTGCAATTTGTTCTCTTAATTCTCTTATTTTAGTTTTAACAAGTTATTTTCCTGATTTAAATTCACAAGATAAATTAAATTATTTTAGTATTTTTATCGCTTTAATTTATCAACAAAAAGGTCCTTGGGAAATTCAAAATACTTTATATCCTATTTTTTTATTTTTATTTATTGCTTTGTATGATATTATTAAAAGAGGTTTACCTAAATTTAATAGAGATGCTTTGTTTTTTGGTGGAAGTGTTTTAATGGTGGCTATTGCTACTTTTGTTAAAGGATTAGATGATGGAAATGATTATTTAAGAATTTATCATAGTTTATGGCATGTTTCTATTGGAGTTAGTTCTTTTTATTTATATCAATTACAAGAAGATAATATTATTCATTATATTAATGTCATGGGAGATTTTTTTATTTATGCTTTCAATATTGTATTTAAATTCAAATATTAAAGTATTTTTTTTCCTTAATTTAAATAAAATTAAATTATTATTTTTATTTAAAAATGTATTTTAATAAATTGCAGGAAATTTTAATCTATTATACATATAATATTTCTCACTATTATCCTTCTTGCCATAAAATCTGCTTTTAACACCAATTTCTCTATTAGGATAATCATTAACAAAATAAATTCTAACAATCCAACTTTCAGTAGTATAAGCTTCTCTAAAATGTCTCATTTTAATATTTTTTCTCCCAATAACATATTGTCTAACTAAATCATAACCAGGTTCTTGATTACCTTGAGTTCTAGTTTCATCAAACCTATAATAACAAAATGAATACATCATACAATTAAGCATAGTTTCCGAAGCACCAGCATCAACCCTATAACCATTTTTAAGGAAATTCTCTTCTTTAATCCTAGGATAATATCCACCAGCAATTCTAATCATCCAAATAAATTTATTAATATCATCACCAGAATAAGCAGAATAACCACCAAAAATAACCATAACAAAACCAGCATCAAGCATTCTACATAAACGATAAGATTCTTCTTCTTCATTTGCAAATACAGCACCAACTGTTGCAATATGTGTAGTATTCCATGTATTATTATCCACTATGACAGCACGATTACTCATTCCTGATATTTGATAACCATAATCCCACCATGATACAATTTTAGCATCTGGTTTTGAATTCATTCTCAACCAATAATATGCTTCTCTGAAATCATCTATTATATGTCTTCTACCAAATCTGTCTTTACTTGCTAGGATAATTGAGGGAGATGAATATGCTTCTGCTGCTACCCATGTACAATGGAATATGTAGGTTACTAATATGAAGAATAATATTGCAACAAATACTCCTACTATTTCTATTCCATATCTATAAAGTTTTTTTCCTTTGTTTTCTTCGAGGTATGTTGAAGAGTTTTCTTCTGTTTCTTCACAGTTTTTCATTTGATCTGCAAAGAAATGAAGTAAATCACTAATACCTACTCCACTTAATAAACATAAAGCTGGGGAAGAAAGTAATAGAAGACGAACCATAACACATGAAAAGTATACTGAACAAACACCAAAAACAGCAACAAATAATTTTCCATTTGTAGGATCTAAAAGACAATAATATAAACCTAATGGACCAAAGACTAATAAAACATTTAAATCAAAGAAGAATGCTGACCATGTTGTAGGTTGATGCTCACTGACTGATGCAACAATTGGAATATATTTGCTGGCATATGTTGGATCAAGTAATGTCAATATACGAGAACCAAATTGAATATATCCTTTAAATGTTAGTACTAAAAATGTCAAACCAAATCCTACAGCAACTGCAAACATTACGAAATTTAATAAACGATTATACATTTCTTCACTTAAATTTGATTTTATAAATTGAATAAACATTAACATATTGATTAAAATGAATACACCATGTGAAAGGAAATGTTCTGATGATCTAAGAGCACCAAACATAACAAAAGGAACTTGCATTGATAATAAAGTTCCCATAATATAAAATACTGAATATGAAGTATAAATTTTAATATCAGTTCTTCCAATAATAATTAAAAACAATGTATATAAAGGAATAAGATTAATAATAAAAACATATCCTCCCCAAGCACTAACCATATAAAAATAAATTAAAGAAGTAATAGTAGACCAGAAAATAGAACCTGTATTAACACTTTTAATAAAAAAATAAAAAGTCATTATTAATGCAGTAATAGCAACAGCTTCATTATCATAAGATCCTGCAACACTTCTAGAAATATAACCAGGTACAATAGCAATTAATAAAGCAGTAAGTAATCCTGAATCATTTCTTCCAGTAACTTCTTTAACAAAGAAATATGCAGTTAAAGCAGTAACTCCAGCAAATACAGGAGCAAGGAAAACACAAACACTTCTAATATCAACTGGGAAAAGGAAAGTATTACATAACCAATGAATAGCAGTTGAAGTAAACATAATTCCTGGATATGTAGTTCCTCCTATAATTCTTCCTAAAGGATACCATGATTCAGGATCATACCAATTCCAAAATGAATATGCACCTTCATTTGTTAAATATTGTGTTACCCGATAATTAAACCAAGGGTCAAATTCATGGATAATGACTTCAAAACGAATTACTGAAAAGATACGAATTATGAATGCAAGGAAACAGGTCATTACTAATGTTGCTAATGTTATACTAGGTGCTGCACGTTTACCATATTTTTGAAATTTATCGAAATAAGATTCATTAGTATCTGCTGTTTGTGTATCTTTATCTGACATTATTTTAATATATTATTTTTTAAATTTATTATTATATTTTTTAATCAATAAATTAAAAAAATAAATAATTGTTAAAAATAAAAAAAAATTTAATAAACATAAAAAATGGGATGTGATTGTATAGCTCAAAAAAATGACTCTAATGAATTAGACAATATTCACGTAAGAGAAATAGGTAAATAAAAAATATATAACAAAAATAAAAAATATAAAAAATAGAAAACATATTAAAAACAAATCCAAAAATATACAAAACCCTAATCAGAATTCAATCCCGTCTCCGTGGTTTAATTTTCCGTCGTAAACTCCGTTCAATAAATCCAAAATCCTCAATATCAAGAATAACTCCAAATATATCATCAAATAAATTTACAACAGTTTCAAATTCAAAAATAACAGAAGAAGACATTCGTCGTCTCTTCATAAAATACCCTCCATTAAATGATGGAGTAATAGTAGAATTAAAGCAAACAGTAGAATATGAAAATAGAGCAGTATACTATGGTGAATGGTCACATAATCCAAGTCAAAGACATGGTCGTGGTATTCAAGTATGGACAGATGGTTCTCGTTATGAAGGTTATTGGAAAAATGATAAAGCGAACGTTAAAGGAAAATTAATCCATGCTGATGGTGATATTTATGAAGGTGATTGGTTAGAAGATAAAGCACATGGATTTGGTGTTTATACTCATATTGATGGTGCTAAATATGAAGGTTATTGGAAAGAAGATAAACAAGATGGTAATGGGAAAGAAAGTTGGCCTGATGGTGCTAGTTATGAAGGAGAATATAAACAAGGGAAAAAATGTGGTCAAGGGAAATTTAAATGGGCTGATGGTAGTGTTTATGAAGGAGAATTTTTTGATAATAATATTAATGGTAAAGGAATTTATACTTGGGGTGATCAAAGACAATATATTGGAACTTGGAAAAATAATAAAATGGATGGTGAAGGTGTTTTTACTTGGCCTGATAATAGAAGGTATAATGGTGATTATAAAGATGATAAAAAAGATGGTTTTGGAGTTTTTGAATGGAGTGATGGAAGGAAATATAAAGGTTATTGGAAAAATGGGAGACAAGATGGTGAAGGTGAGTTTTATAATGTTAATACTAAAAAATGGAGGAAAGGAATTTGGAAAGAAGGTAAAAGAGTTGAATGGATTGATGAAGATAATGCTGAAAATGGAGAAAATAATGAAATTGAACGTGCTGATAGTTAAAAGATAGATTTTTTTATTTTTTACTTTGATTTTAATTTTTTTTTTCTTGAAGTATTTTTTTAGGAATAAAATCTTTTTTTTATTTTTTGAATTAAATATAGATTTACATTTTTTAGTATTTTTAGTTTTTTTAAATTTGTTTTTTATTTTGTTTTTTATTTTTATATAATGGAGTAAATATTAATATATTTTATAAAATATTTTTTAATTTATAAATGTTAAAACTCAAAATTAATAAGGAAAATTTAAATAGTCCAAATCACTCTCATTCATATAAATATAACTTAATTCATTCATCAAGATTTATATATAAACCAAAAAAAAAAATAGGAAATACATGTTATTGTCTAAATGCTTTAGAAAAAAATGGTCCAATAAACATAATAATAAATTCATCAAAAACCTTCATTTCAAAAATTAAACTAATAAAATTTGACGATGACTTTGATGAATTATTAGAAAAGGGAAAATCAAATATAAACGAATCAGATCCAAATATAACATCATCTCAAGATAAATCATTTTATTATCAAAGATATTATTATTATTCAAAATATGATGAAGGAATAAAAATGGATAAAGAATGTAAAATATTTTTTATATAATAGGTTGGTGGTCTGTGACACCTGAAATAATTGCAGAATATACTGCAAAAATATCAAAAGGATATTCTGTAATTGATGGCTTTTGTGGAAGTGGTGGAAATGTTATTCAATTTTCAAAATATGGTTCTAAAGTTTATGCTATTGATATTGATGACAAAAAATTGGATATTTGTAAAAATAATTGTAAAGTTTATAATTGTGATGATAATATTAGTTTTATTCATTGTGATTTTTTAAAAATTGATAATTATTCTAATGAGAAAGTTTATGCAGATTATATTTTTTTATCACCACCTTGGGGAGGAATTGAATATAAAAATTCTGATGTTTATTCAATTAAAAAATTAATGACTCCTTCAATTTATGATATTATAAAAATGTGTTTGAAAGTTTCTAAATATATTATGTTTTATGTTCCTAGAACACTTTTACTTGAAGAATTATTTAATATTATTTCTGAAATTACAGGGAATGATAGATTATTTTTTGATGTTCATATTTTAAAATCTGCTAATAAAATTAAAGCTTTATTAATTATTTTTGGATATAATATTAAAGATAAAATTTTGGAAAGTGATATTGAAGAATATATTAGATTAAATTATGAACCTTATAAAATTTCAGAAAGGAATTTAGAAATTTTATTAACTATTTCTAAATTAATTGGATGTTATAAATTTTTTCAAAATGAATATGATTATAGGAATTATTTAATTCATGAATATAATGAAAGTAATTTAGATATAGGGAATGAAGTTATCAAATATTTCTTTAATAAGATATTAACTGAACAAGAAAAAATAAAATTAAAATCATTAAATAATCTTTTTAATCCAAAAGTTTTTCATTATAAAAAAGCAACATCAATTGATAAAGAATCTATAAAAAATACAAGAATAAATATATATAAAAGTTACTCAAATCAAATTATATTTTCTTCACCAACTCCATTAAATTCTACAAATTCTTCAATTAGTAGTAATAAAAGTAATAATGGGAAACATACTTGGGTTTTAGAAGAAGCAAATGAGATATCAATCCAATTTTTGTCTGATAATTCTATGTAAAAAAATTTAATATTAAATATTCATAGTTTATAAATTTAACATATATAAATAAACCACAGAATAAAATTTATATTTTTTCATTGTATAATTAAAAAACAATTAAATTTTATATTATATTTTTCAAACAAATTGGTTTATGTCAAACTAATAATAAAAATAAAATTTATTCAATTATTCAAAATTTAATAAAATAATTCCAAATGAATATTAATAAAAATTTTCAATTAATATTTTAATTATTTATAAAAAATTTAATTATTTATTTTGAAAAAAAACATCTTATTTTATAAATAATAAAAATAAATTTTTCATATTTAAAAAAATAAAATAAAAATAAAAAAATGGATAAACCTGAATTCCAAAAAACAGTAGAAGAATTAGTAATAATAAACCATATAGAAAAAATAAACTTTGGATACTTACTCTTAACAAAAAAAATAGGTGAAGGTGGGCAAGCAAAAGTATACAAAGGTACCTATAAAGATAAGCAAATAGCAATAAAAGTATTACAAAACGTAGATTATAAATGTTTTGCTCATGAATTAGTGATAATAGCATATTTAGAACATTTAAATATTCCTAAATTTTATGGTATAGTAATTGAACCAAATATTCTTTCATTAGTTTTTGAATTTATTGATGGAAAAAATTTAGATGAATTTAAACCATCTGATTTTTCAATTGATCAAAAATTAAAAATAATATATGAACTAGCATCATGTATAGAATACATTCATAAAAATAAATTCATTCATCGTGATTTAAAACCAGAAAATTTAATGTTAGGAAAAGATGGTCACATATATTTAATTGATTTTGGTATTGCTAAAGTAATAACAAAAGAAGATTATACTGTAACAAGAGCTAAAGGAACTATTAATTATTTATCACCTGAATGTTTAGATCCTACTGAAATTGGAGAAAATGAACAAATTATTAGTACTATTACACCTAAAGTTGATGTTTGGGCTTTTGGTTGTATTGTTTCTTGGTTATTTTCTGGTTTTGTTCCTTGGACAGATAAATTTAAAGATATGGCTCCCATTATACAACAAGTTTTAGTTAAGAAAATACCATTTTCTATTCCGAAGAATATTAATATTCCTAATGTTATTCAAGTTATTAAAATGGCTTGTGAGGTTGATTTAGATAAGAGAGCTACTATGAGTGAAATTAAATCATTTTTGGAAAGTAATAAAATGGGGTGTTAAGGAGTTTTATTTTATTAAAACGGTTTTTTTTTTTTATTTTTTTATGTAAATTTTTTGATTTCTTTTTTTTTCGTATAAGTTATTTATTTAAATTAGTTATATATTTATTTATAAAGGAAATTGTAATTTCATTCATATTGAATTCAT
>Ga0256407_10015030_pt1 | contig 10056 bp, 6 predicted proteins | sample RumenRJG_04DNA_FD_193489 | JGI IMG/M metagenome (GOLD analysis project Ga0256407, IMG submission 193489) | Bovine rumen microbial communities from Lethbridge, Alberta, Canada - RJG_04 | ecosystem: Host-associated > Mammals > Digestive system > Stomach > Rumen | place: Canada: Alberta | collected...
AAAAAAATCAAAAAAAAAAAAAATAAAAATAAATAAAAAAAATGTCAACTGAAACATTAGAAAAACCTTTATCAAAATCAGTTCATTTTCAAATATCAAAAACAAGTCCAAATAAAACAAAAACAGAAAGAATAGAACTTCCAAGAATTCATTCATTAAATAGAATAACAATAGATCCTGGAATAAACACAGTAAAAAAATTAAATATGAATGAAACACCAAACATAATATTTAAAAGAGAAGATTATTTAGAAAGAAAAAAAGTATTAATTGATAATAATAAAGAAATTCAAAAAAAAAGATTAGGAACATTTAAGCCTTTAAGTAAAGCTGAACAAGCTCAAAAATTAGAAAATAAAATAACTGAAAGAGAACTTGAAAAAGGTTTTAAAGAAAAATTTATTAAATTTGAAAAAAAACATAATGATTTATTATTAATTGAAAATACTATTGAAAGAATTATTAAAGATACTAATAATATTAATTTAGAAATTGATATTTTACAAAATTTTCAAAATGATCTTGATAGAAAATTAGTTTTAGATGATTCAGAAACTAATAATCCAGAAAAAAAATTTTTAAAAACAAAAAAAGATATAAAATTCGAAATGAAAATAAAAAGACAAGAAGAAACAAAAAAAAGAGAAGAAAAAAAATTAATTTTACAAGAAAAAAAAGAACAAAATGAAAGAGCATTAAATGGTTTAAAAAATAATATGTTACAAATAAAAAAAGAAATATCAGAAATAAAAGAAGAAATATATTTAAAAAGACATGAATTAAATGAATATTATTTATTAACATTATATGAAGGATTAGATTTTAAATCAGAAGGTTTAGTTTCATTAATTAAATCAATATGGAATATTGGAATGGATGTTGATATTTCATTTATGCCAACTTATTTAGATAGAAAAAGTGTTGATTATTTATTTATTAAAGCAAGACAATTAATTGAAATTAGTAAAATGAGACAAATTATACAAGAAGCAAAAGAGAGATTTATTAGTGAAGCTTCAGAAATGAATATTTTAATTGAAGATAGTAAAAATAATACTAATACTCAATCTAGTCAATTTTTTGAAACTAGAGTTGAAAATGATATTGTTAAAAAAAATAATGAAAAAAAAAGTAATATACTACAATATTATCCTAAAACTAAAAATTTTATGGAAAAATATGATAAAGAACATGTTGAAAATGCTGAATTATATACTATGGCAAATGTAAAAGAAAAAGTTTATTCAAAAATGAAATTAGCACCTTTAATTATAAATAGATATAAAAATATTGAAAAATTAAAATATTTATTAAGTAAAATGGAAGAGAAAGTTAGAGAAAAAGAAAGAGAAGAAGTTATTAGAATTAGTAAAGAATTTATTAATAATGATTATGGGAATAAATTTAATGTTGATATTACTACTGTTATTTCAGCTTTGTGTGGAGAAGAATATAGAGATGAGGAATTGTTAGTTTAGTAAAAAATGTTAAAGTAAATTAATAAAAAGAAAAAATTGATTTATTATTATTTTAATTATAAAAATAAAAAATTTTAAGTTTTTTTTTTTATTTTTTTTTGGTTATATTTTTTTTTTATTTATTTTATTAATTTATTTTTTTTTAAATTTTTTTTATAGGTTTAAATATTAGATTTTATTTTTTTAATTTAGTTTTTAGGGAATTTGTTTTAATTTTTGTTTTATATTGTTTATTAATGTGTTAATTATATAATTTTTTTTATTTGAGATTTTTTCTATTTTTAATATTATTAAATTATCATTTGTATCTTTTTCACATTTTGTATAAAATAAAAATTCAGATTTTAAATCTAATAATTCTAAAATATTATTTTTTGTTTTTAATTTAATTTGATTAGGTGTTAAATTAATTAAATAAGTAATAATTTCCTTTTTTAAAATACAATTAATTTCACCTGAGCAATCACTTATTTTAATAATCCAATCATTAAAATAATAACCAGGAAAAATATATTGTTTTTTACATTTATTACAAAACCAAAAAAATTGATTTTTAATTAATTTTTGATTAAAACAATTTTTTTCTAAACAACCTTCAATAATTAAATCATTAATATCAGTTATTAAATCAACAATATAACAATTAATAACTTTAATAAAATTTCTTTCATTTTTTTTTAAAATTGGATTTTTTAATTTAATAATTTCATTAATAAAACATTCTAATTTATTTTCATTTTTTAAATTAATATTAGAATAAAGAATAAAATTTTTTAAAAAATTATCTCTTTCATTATTAGGATTAATAATAATTTTAGTTTCATCAACACTAGTTAAACAATTAATATTATCATCACCTCTTTTTTTAACTTGAATATTTTTAATTAATAAAACATTCCCTTCTTTAATTGGTAATAAAGTAAATTGATTCCATAAATCTAATTCAATAATATTATTTGAAGTATCAATTAATAAAATATTTCTAAATGCATTAATTTTTTTAAAACAAATTCCAACTTTTAAAACATAACCAATTGTATTTACTAATTGAATATTTGAAAAATTATAATTAAGAATTTTATAAAAATTCCAAAATTTTAAATATTTATTTTCATCTATTTTACTTAAATCATTATTATCTTCTAATTCAATAATTTTTGTTTCATTTCCAATTGAAATTTCATATTTTGGTTTAATATAATCACCACTTAAATAAATATCATTAATTAAATCAAAATCTTTTATTATTTTTTGTTTACTAAAATTACCTTTAATTTCATAAATACTATTAATTTTAATATCTTTATAAAAATATTCTGCATTATCTTTTATTGCATTTATTCTTAATGTTTCATTATTAAAATCAATAACATCAAAACAAAAAAAATTTCCTTTATGATAATTAGTTTCATCTTTTTCAAAACCAACAATTGTAGTTTTTGTAATAACTCTTATATATAATTTAATATAACTACCAATTTTATTAATTCGACTAATTGTATCATATTTTAATAAATCAATTTTTGGTTTTACATAATATTTAAATTTTCTTGTATATTTTGATATATCATATTTAATTGTCTTAGGATAAATTTGATATAAAGCATTTGATAAATGTTCATATTTATTAATTTGAATTATAAAAAAGTGATTTGAATAATTATAATTTGATGTTATTTCTTTAATATTTATTATGTGATTTGGTAAACATTGTAATTCATTTATTTCAAATATAAAATTATCATAATTATGATAAAAGTCACATAAAGTATAATATTTAAATCCATATGCTGAATTATAATAACTTGAATATATTTGAAGTGAAATATTTATTTTTATTTTTGTATTATCAATATAATCATTTGATGTTATTAATGAAAATATTTCCTCAATTCCATTTGGTGTTATTGAATATTTAAATATTTTATTTGTTTCTTCTGACATAAAATATTATATATGAAATTAATTCTTTTATCTAATATTTTAAAATTAATTATATTTATAGAAATATTTATATTATATTATATTAAATTATATTATATTTAATTATTGATAATTTTTTGTATTTTGTTTTTTAATTTATCTAATGATAAAAGTTTCCCCATTGAATTTAATGTAAAAATAATTAATAAAGTTTTATATTTAAAAATGAATTTTCCATTTGTATAATAATTCATATTATAATTATCAATATAATTTTCAAATTTTTTTAAATAAATATCTTTATAATTCCCTTCTATAATAAAAACTAAAATAAGTAAAATTAAAATAATAAAAAGACACTTAATAGAATGATAAGGAGTATCTCTCGATAAATAATAAAAAGAAACAATAGTAATAAAAGAAGGAATAACTAATTTTTTTAAAAAAAATTCAAATCTCGTATTTAATTCATGATTAATAAAAGTATAAATATTAATAATAATAGCAAAATCAGAATTTGGAATTAAAGACTTATATAAAATATCATCTACTTCAAAATAATCTGCATTAACTGCAATTATATATGAGAAAATATTTTCTTCATTTTCAATATTAATTTCATATTTTTCTTTTGTTTTTACTTTTAAAGATAAATCATTTAATAATTCAAAATTATAATATTTATTATTTATTGAATCATATTTTAAAATATATTTTCCTAAATTCATCATTATTCTTTGTATTTTATCACTTAAATTAGAAATTCCATTATAAAATAAAATCCAAAAAGGAATTAACATTGAATGTAATATTAATGATTTAATTATAAATATGAATATTTTATTTTTTTCTTTTATAATAAAATTTTTATCTTTAATAAAAGAAAATAATTCAGAAACGAAAAAAAAAAAATGAAGAAATATAATTAAATATTGAGTTGTATTTGCTTTCCATTTTGAATATAAATTTGTACTTAATATCATTTTTTTAATTGTATATAATATTATTTCTTTTTTTTCTTCTTTTAATTGTTTATTTCCTTTTGATTCTTTTATTTTATTTAATATTGATAAATTATATATTGATGATATTTTAGGAGATTCTTCATATTGATCAGTTCTTATAATTACAAATTCTTTTTTGATATTTGACATAAATATTTTTAATTAAAAAAATTATATTAGTTTAAATCAATAATATTAAATCTAATTAATTAAATAAAATATTATAATTAAACTTTTATAAATTCCCTTTAATTTTATTACAAAAAAGGAAAAAAATTGTTTAATTTCTCATATTATTATCAATAAATTTCATTAATTCATTATATGAATTTTCACCAATATATATAATAGGATTATTTTTATTATTTTTTTGAAAGAAATAAATTGTAGGATAACTATCAATATTTATACCATTGATTTCATTTTTAGTAGAATCAATTTCAATAAATTTGATTTTCTTTTTTTTATCTTTATAATATTTTGCTAAACTTTCATAAATAGGATTTAATTTTTTACAAAAACCACACCAAGGAGCAAAAAATTTAACAATAACATTAAATTCATTATTAATAACATCATTATTAAATTTATTTTGATTTGATAAAATAACATAATTTTTAATAAAATTATCAATTTTAATTTTAGTTTCATTAATTAAATTATTATTATACCATTTATTTACAAAATCAATTATTTTATATTCATTATACTCAATATTATAAACATAAATATCATTATCACTTAAATCAATTAAGCAAACTTCAGTTTGATTAATCTCATTAATTTTTAAACTATCATATAAATTAATTAATAAATCAGCTTTTTGTCTTTCTAACTCATATTCTTGTTCATTTCTCCTTTGACTTCTAAGAGGATTTCCTTGTGTTGGTACATATTTTCTTAATTTATCTATATCCCTTTTATCATACAATGATGATACACATTGTATTTTATCTCTTATTTGTTTACATATTTTTTCATAATTGGGAATTACTTTTTTTTCTTGTTGTCTATTTAAAAATTTTGATATAAATAATAATAAATTTTTCTTTTTTGAAAAATGTCTTTTTATATTATGATAATTTAATGGTTTAATTAATTTATGACTATATTTATAAATAAATTTTTCTAATTTTTCATAATTAAAAGGATATTTAAGTGTATAATTTAATTCATCATCACTTTTAAATAAAATAATATCATTTTCACTTACATTATATTTATTATAAATATCCTTATTTAAAACTTGACAAAAAGTAAATTTTTTATGTGATAAATTACTTAATTCAAGTTCTTTAATAATATTTTTATCATTTCCAAAATATGCAATAACTTTATTAATATGAGTTTGTAATAATAAATAATTAAAAGTAATTTGATCATAAATTGGTTGTATAGAAGGTAAAATTATTTTTCTAATCCAAGTAATAATAAATTCAGTTTTATATAAATCATTATAATCACTTATTTTATTATTTCCTGAAAATAAACTTAAAGAAGGATAACCTTGAATATTAAATCTTTTCATATAATCATAATTATATGAACCATAAATAATACCAAAAACTATTTCTGGACTTTCATAATTATTTTCAAAATATTCTGAAATTTTTTGTAATTCTTCTTCTATTGATTGACATTTTATACACCATTCTGCATATGCTGAAATTAAGACATATTGATATTCTTTTAATGCTTCTTCATATGTTAAATCTGAGAAAATTAAAAGTTTATTTTTTTTTGGGAAAAATATTCCTTCTTTTATATTTTTTATTATTTGAATTAGAATTATTGATATTATTAATTTGATTTTAATTTGCATTTTTTTTCTTTTATTTTTTGAAATATTATTTATAAAAGTAAATTTTATTTTTTTTTAATAATAACTTATTAAATGGATAATAATATTGTTGATAGTGTTCTTAATAATTTTTTAAATTCAATAATTAATTCAAAAAATAATCAAACTAAAGAAGATATTTTATTAGGAAAAATAAAATTTCCATCATTTACAAATAAAAATGAATCATTTAAAACAAAAGAAAACCAAATTTTAAAACATAATTTATTAAGAAGATATAAAATAAATTTATATGCAGAAGAAAGGAGAAAATTAGAAAGAAATGTTTCAAATTATGAAATTCAATTAAAAAATTTAAGACAATTAAATAAAGATATTAATATCAAATTTAATAATATTGAACAAAATAGATTAAAATCTGCATATTATATAATTCCAAATAATAATCAAATTAAAATTGATAATATTAAAAATATAAATCAAAGAGCTTTATCAAATTATAAGACAATAAATTATGAGAATAGAAATCAATATATTAAAAAAAGAAATCAATCAAATTCACCTATTAAAAATAATAATAGTCATAATAATAATAATTTTAATAAAAATATTATATTTCATAAAAAAATACCACAAAATATTTTTATTAAACCATTAGTTTCTTCAATAAAAAGAGATATTTTGAGAATAAAAAATGAAGAAAAAGATGAAATATTAAGTAATAATGCAAAAGCATTTATTAAAAGATTAAATGGAAATAATAATAAAATTACTTCAAGAGTTTTAAAAATAAATAGAGAAAAAAATAATGATTATATTAAAAAAATAGAAGAAGATATGAAAATATATTTTGAAAAGAAAGAAAAAGAAAAAGAAGAATATAAAATAATGAAATTAAATGATAATAAAAAAAATAAAATTGGTTATTTTGAAGGAAAACAAATAATAAATAAAAAATATCATTATTACACTCCAAGGAATAATGAAGAAAATTATAGTAATAATATTTTAAATACCCAAATTAAAAATAATGAAGATTATATAAAAAATAATTCATTAAACGAAACTCCAAATAGAAATAAAAATAAATATATAAATACTGAAAATTATTCAAATAAAAATAATAAAAATATTAATGAAAATACTTTAATAGAAAATAATATTCAAGATAATAATTTTCAAGAAAATAATATTCATGAAAATTATTTCCAAAGAATTAATTATGATTTTGATTATGAATCTCCTTCAATTTTAGAACAAAATCAAAGAAAAAGTCCTTATTTTTTCAATGAACCTAAATATAATTTAAGTATTGAAAAGAGATTAGAAGAATTTAGAGAAAAAGATAAATTAATAAGAAAAACTTATAGATCTAAATTTGAAGATAATAATAAATCAAATAATTTAAGTATTTCTAATATTAATCATAATAATGATTTATCTAATCTTAATGATAATACTGAATTAAATGTTGGCAATTTTAATTTAAATGATAATACTGAATTAAATGAAGGTAATAATTTTTCAATTGATAATATAAATGAAAATAGAAATGAGAATAATATTGAAAATGAAAAACATAATATTAATGAAAATGAAAATAATGTTATTAATAATGATGATAATTTGAATGTAAATTCTAATGAAGAAAAAAAAGAAATATTAAATAATATAAATGAATAATAAATTATTTAGTTTATAAATAAATTGTTTTAATGGTTTTTCAATTTGATAAAATAAGGAAATAAAATAAATTATATCATATTAACTTTATTATATTAAAATCTTAAATAAATGATTAAAAAATAAAAAAATTATTATATAATTATTTCATTTTCTTTTTCTTTTTTTATTTAATAATTGTTTTTTATTTTTATTTTGAGGAAGAAATTTTATTCTTATATTTCTAATTTTTTCAATATATTTATTGAATTCAATTTGTATAAATTTTAATAAATTATTTATATTAAGATTTTCATTTTCAATTATTTGTTGAAGAAGATTTGAAATATAATTAAATGAAAATGAAATATTCTCTTCAATAAATATATATTTATCAATTTTTTTTATAAAATATTTTAAAATTTTATATGCCATAATTCTTTCATCACTAAATTTAACTTTAGGAATTTTACAATTAATAATATTTTTATATCTATTAATGTTTCTTTCAATACAATATTTTGAAATTAACTTAATAATTAATATAAAACTAATAGATATTAATAATGGGAATTCTTGAATAAAATTATTTTTAATTAAAATACCTTTAATAAACTTTTTTAAAGTTAAATTAATATTTTTATTATTATCATAAATTAAATTACCTACAATAATATTTTTTCTCAATTGACTTTTTCTTTTTTTTTCAACAACTTTTATATTCATTTTAACATTTAACAAATTAAAATCAATATCAAAATCCTTATTTAAATATAAAGAAATAACTTCATTACTATTATTAACATTTGGATCAATAATTAATCCAATATTTTCAATAAATAATTTAAATTCTTTAATACTATCAAATAAAAGAATATTACATAACTTTTTTAAAGTAGTTTGATATTGAGTTTGTTTTGGAATTAAGCCAGAACCTAATTCAAATAAACAATTTAATCTCATTTCAGTTATAAATATCATCATTAAACAAGATAATAAATATGAACATTCATTTGATTTAATTTTTTTAAAAAATTCATTCCAATTTTTATTATTAATTAAATAACATATTTCTAAACTTAATTTAACATTTTTTTTCTTTCTATATTTTTTAGGTATAATTGATATTGAATTATAAAATTCTAAAGCACTTTGTTTTATTGAAATTAATAGAAAATAAGAATAAAATTCATCTTTATTTTTACTTATATCACTTTTTTTATATGCATTGATTAAACAAATTAAATTTGAATAAATTTGTTTAATTAATAATTTATATAATCCTTGTATTCCATTTATTGAAGAATAATTTAAAGTTTGATTTAAAGATAATATTTCAAATCTTATTATTGTTTCTAAACAATAAAAAAATTCTATTGAATTATCATTTTTTAATATTATAAAATCTTGTTTAATTGATTTAAATCTATCTTCACAAAATAAATAAATATCAGAAAAATTAACATTTGGGAAATTTGAATTTGAAATTATATCTGAATCTATTATATTATTTAAAATAAAATTTAAAGTTTTTAATAAAATTTTTGGTGTTCTTATTAAATTATCTTTTTTTTCTGAATTTGGTCTAATATATGATTTAATTGCATATAATGGATTTACTTTATTAATAAATAATTTTTTTTCTGGAATATATATTTTTTCTTCATTATTATTTATTTCAAAAATACTTAATAAATTATCATTTTGTCTTTCAATCATTTCTTCTTTTGAACACATTTCAGTTAAATATTTTATATCTTCTTTTTTATTAAGATTATCAGTTATATGAATATCTTTATTATTATTATTTATGATTTTAATTTTTTCATTTTTTCTTTTTTTTTTATTATTTTTATTTTTCTTTTTACCCATTATTTTAAAAGGAAATAAGAATTTATTTGAAATAATTATTTTTTTATAATAAAATAATTCATTTAAATCAAATTTAAAATAATGTAAAAATTGATTGATAAATGAAATAATTACATATCTTTTTACATAAGCTCAAAATAATAAAATAATCTTTTAATTAATATATATATGTAAAATTGAAAATATTATAAATATATATTTAAATAATTTTATTTTATTAAGTTATTATTTATTTAAAAATATAATATTTTAATTGAATATATTTATATCTATATTTTAATGATTAAAAATTAAATATAATTTTTATTTTATTAAT
>Ga0256407_10015031_pt1 | contig 10055 bp, 14 predicted proteins | sample RumenRJG_04DNA_FD_193489 | JGI IMG/M metagenome (GOLD analysis project Ga0256407, IMG submission 193489) | Bovine rumen microbial communities from Lethbridge, Alberta, Canada - RJG_04 | ecosystem: Host-associated > Mammals > Digestive system > Stomach > Rumen | place: Canada: Alberta...
ATCTGTTCATCTATCCAATCAATCATAGCCGTCTCATTATGCTTCGCCTTCTCCTCCACATTATAAGCCTGTCGCTTAATCTGAGCAACGTCAATCGGCAATCCTTTCTTGATGCACTCATTCACGGTCAACTCGATATTTATCACCACATCCTTCAGCCGCTCATTCAGCAGCTTTGCATCGCGATGGTTCACCACCCGTTCACCGTTGAACTGATCAGACCTCACGCGCACGCCTGTATTAATATAATATGGTTTCGAGTTAGTGGTCACACGTAACTCAATCGGTCCTTCATTCTTTTCTTTTGTTCTTCCTCGATGGTCGAACACCAACTTTTTTGTTATCATTCGTTTTTCCTTCTTTATATTTATAGTCTTTGCCTCAAAATCTTTCCCCACTTTCCCCACAAAGCAAATATGGGTAAAGATTTGGCAATTCAATTATCTCCTAAAACACACCAAAACCCACTTTTTCTCTTTCCCCACCCCTTTCGGCAAAATCTCCGCATCCCTAATAAACAGTGGGGATTGTGGCATCCATACCTCAATCCCCACTTTTTGCGAAGTGACTCCCGCGGGATTGGTAGGTGATTAGTGGGGCTTTTAGTGTTTATGGGGGTTTGTGAATGTCGGGCATTACCAGTGGGGAAAGATTTGGCTATATTTTTATATAACAGTCTGAGAAATAAGTGCCACCGTTTTCACCTATATAGGCGTAACAGGAGCATGGTAGATTAGTGACGTCACGGACAGCATCAGTGAAGTCACGGGGGACATATCCGACGTGATGGCCGTCGGGGGCAAGTATCTTGATAGCATTGGCATCGTAGGGGTTGGATGGTTCAGGGTCTAAGATGGCGACGAATTCTCCGAGGTATGGACTTAAGTCTCCACGGTACGATATGCCTGCAATGCTAAATTCTATATATCCGCCGGTGGGCTGGTTCTTGGGCCACACACTGACGTGGTAGCCTTTGTCTTTAATGCAAAAGTATTGGAGTTCCTGGATGGGGGCGTTTTCACCGTCGGGGGAACCGACGGGCACTATGGGAGGGGTGGATGATGGTTGACTGGGAGAGCCGAAATACCAAAAACACCATATTGTGAACACAAGACAAAAGAGAAAAAATAATGCTATCATTTGGGAAGAATTTTTGAGAGTTGGGTTTTTATTTCGTTTATTTCGTCGATGGATTGGCGGAGCTGGGCATGGAGTGCTTCATTCTCTGCTATTTGTTTCGATAGAATCTCGAGAAGAGTGTCAGCCCATGTCGGAAGATTGGGGCGCGGGTCATCAGCGGCATAGCCTTCGGATGAAGTATGAGTGACTACATGACCGAGCACCTGCTGTTGGATTTGTTGTTCACGACGTTTTAGCGCGGCATAGTCAGGGTCCTTTCTGGCTTCAGCGTCCATCATATCTTCATCGGTGACATTTGCAAAGAGCATGATGTCACTATTGCCAGCGAGGAACTCGGAATATATCTGATGTCCTATTGTTATAGAATAACGAACAAGTGCATCAGCCGTTTCTTTTGGGACTGGCTTAACATATTTTCTATATATAGAAATGTAGGAAGATTTGCTTCCGATTATATCTGCCAATGCTTTTTGATTTAGCTCTTTGACAGATGCAATATAATCGAACGCTTTGATGAAATTATCATTCTTCAGCCGTCTTGTTTCATCGTCTACGATTTTACCCATATTATACTCCAATTATTAATCTTTCTTAAAATTATACCACAATTATACCAAGTTACGGCTTTTATTTTTATATTTGCACTCGAAAACAACGAGGCAAGAAAATAGCCGTCAGACGGGAGGCCGTCTTAGCGAAAGCGGATAACCGCCAATTTGCGAACACTTTGGGACGTGTCGAATTGCAAATATACGGCTTTTTCTGCCAAGTTGTACTAAACATTAAGAAACATTAAGATTTTGAGATGGACGAGAAAATCATGACAACAATGGTGCGTAAGGTACTGAAGGCATTGGTTCCTGATATTGTTAAGGAATCGGTGAAGGATGCTTTGGCTGTCGGCGAGGTGCGCGACAGCGAGGTGTATCTGAACAGCAAGGACCTGTGCGCCAAGTTTGGAATGTTCTCGCCCGATTGGATCAAGAGGAACGGATGGAGACTGCCACGACGTAGGATAGAGTTCGTGGGTGATGATGGGAAACCAGCGCATACGCAGTGGGGGTATCCGTTGCATGAGATTCAGAGGATAGTGGAGAAGGGGATGATATGATTTACTCGCGGCGGAACCGCGATGCACTCTGGCAGTGAAAGACTGGTAAATGGAGCAACCAGCAGCTAACGCGACCATGAGCACGGGTTCGAGTCCCGTCACTGCTACAAACGCCGAGGGACGTGCAGCGAGCAATCCCGGCAAGTAGGCAAACTATTGACATGATGAATCCTGCAAATAGGCAGCAGCGAAAGAGACCGACAAGCTGAGGAGTGGAAAGAGACGGTTTTTCCGTGAGTACAACCAAGGCGACAAGGTAATTTCCGAATCTGTATGGCTCACGAGTTGGGCGATTTGTTGCGGCAAAACCGCAACCTACGGAGAAGCAGATAGGTAGTAGTGTAAGGCTGAGTGGGTGCGAGGAGAGAGTCAATAAGTGCTGAATGGTTACGAGTAATCGTGACATAGAATTTGAATTAATAATGAATAATCACACCGGCAGACATCGCGGTAGTGGCTCCCTGGGTGGCGGAGGGAGGCCGGTGTATAATATAACATCATCCCAGCGGGTAACCGCTGGGCACTTGGTTGTGTAGCTCAGTTGGCAGAGCAGCCAGGTTTGAAGTTCCTGGGGGAGAGAAACGGTCGGCGGTTCGAGCCCGCCCATGACCACATATTATTAACAACTAAAAATATACGATTATGAAAGAACTGATTGAGATTCTGACGAACGAGAACAAGTCGTTTGAGGATTTACCCGCATGGGTTTGGGTGATTGCGGCTCCTGCTGCATTGGTGTTAGCCTGTATGATTGGCGGTACGCTGTCATGATTTACAGCAAGGGTACTCCAGGAAACGGCGTGTGGCATTGTCCTTTTACGCCTGAATGGGTGGAACGGATGCGGCGAGCTGCCAAACATTGTGAGAAGCTGAGTGCCGATTACATTGATAGGATTATTAATGGTGACAGATATGTCTATCACATTGAGCCTGGCGAATATCTCGAGCATCCACAAGACTGCCGTGGTTTGCCAGTTGGATATTGTGAGAACATGAGCAGATTGCCTGTGTCATGTGATATTTACAATTATGAAAGCATCCCCGACGTGTTGGTGACAGATGGATATAACGATTGGCCGTTGTGTTTGAGAGGGTCGGTGCTGATGGCGTGATAATGGAGGGTTGCGACGAAATCGCAACCTACGGTGGAAATTAAAAATTTGGAATTATGAGTAATGATGTAATAATTAAGGATTGCGGCGGGGAGTTCTATGAGTTCGTGCGCAACTCGAAGGGGACGCTGATTAAGAAGTGTTGTGCTTCGTGCAAGTATAAGTTGCCTTATGACGCGGAAGGTCCCAGAAGGACGTGTACGCGCAACCCTGCAAAAAGCAAGATCGTGAAAAAGTCATATTGCTGTGCCCACTGGTGGATAAGCGAAGAAGCTGACAGGATAAAGACATTAACAAGCAGACCAGATTTGGTTGGACAAGAACAACAAAATATTATATAGTATGGAATTTGAAGGTAGAATTCAAAGAGTGCTGCCCGTAAGTAGTGGCACCAGTCAGAGAGGCGAATGGAAGAAATTGCCATTCGTGTTTGAGTATTTTGAGAACGGTGAACAACGTTGGAGCGACAAGGTACTGCTGGAGACGTTCGACACCAACGTGATGGCGCAAATTGGCAAGTACCTGAAGAAAGGTGCCGACGGCAAGGTAGTCGTGGAGAATGGTGAGTGCGTGCTACTTGGAGAACTGAAGTGCAAGTGCGGATTCAGTCATTCGGTGCGGACGTTCGACCGTCAAGACGGAACCAAGGCAACCATCAACGAGGTAAGGATGTATAAGTTTGAGGTGTTGGCGCAACGGGTTGCTGTAGCACAGCAGCAAGCACAACAGCCGGCATTCCAACCACAACCACAGCCACAGGGAGGAGGTGATGAAGATGACCTACCATTCTGACGAATATTTTTGCGAGTGGTGGCCCATTGAGGTCACCACTTCTAATTAAGGATATGATGTACGAAGAGATAGTGAAGGCGGTCAGTAATGCCGCTGCAATCTTTAAACTTGTTTGTGGTGTTGGCAATAATGCCGCATGGCTGGCAATGATGGACGGTTACGACCATGCCAAGCGTTGCAAGGCATTTCGCAGGAGTCTGAAGGGCGGTCACATGGTGGGCTGGTACTTCAAGAAGGCTGTGAATGATTTCAAGGACTACGAACGGCAACTGCTTACAACCGAGAAAAACCGAATGTTTCATGTGGCTGATATGACCGAAGACGTGAGGCGTAAGTATGGTGACATCAGCGACGCGCAATATTACGAATTCTGGAAAGGCGTCGGTGGTGTGGCATACGCCAAGACTCGGCCGCATATCACTTCACTATGGAATAAGTATCGCGTGAGCCTCATTAAGCACGACGTGAAGGATGCGGAGCATGTGGCATGGGTAATGACAGCACAGGCCGCAATCGACCTGTCGCTGGCGATGTACGAGAGTGCCATGAAGGAATGCGAAACAGGAATGAACCTTCACCGCCAACTGCTTGACGGTATATTCGGTCAATTCTCGTTGAAGACCGTCTCAAAGGACTGGATGAGAGCCATGATGTTATTGGCACCCGAAACAAACGACTTCCAACTTGACAGTACCGAAGAGCGCAACATCGAGTTTGGATTGGAGCAATTAATGGAGGCGTGGCTCGATCCCAATTTGCTATACTCTTCGGCATCAGGAGCCGTTGACGACTATGAGGAGATATTCGCAACTAAGGGCTTCGTGAAGAAGGTGCAGCGCGAGATTGCCGAGGTGAGGGCTGAAACACTGAAAGAATTAGAGAATGAACTATGAACGAAGAAAACAAGATACCACTGCCAGGTGATGAGGTAGCGATACTGCAACGAAGACAAGAGATTGAGCCGTACCTGCTGGATGCCACGCAGAACTACCCAGAGCCTTACTACCTGTTGGAGTACAACGGCGTGCCGTTCTCAACCCTTGGAGGTATTCAGGCACTAAGCGGTCAGAAGAAGAACGGCAAGACATTCCTGTTGGCTCAGCTGATGGCTGCCGTCTTAGGTACCGGCATTGAACGGACACGCACAACGCAGTGTCTTCCAGGATTGCGAGTTCCCGACCGCACCATTGAATACCTCGGACACCTGCCGACCGTTCTCTATGTCGATACCGAGATGGAGAAACTGAACAGCGCAAAGGTGCTCAGGCGAGTGCATTGGTTGTGCGGTTGGCCGCTTGATATTCCCTGCGAGCGTTTTCACGTCCTGTGGCTGCGTTCTGTCACCGATGTGAAGGATGACAAGGGAAACATCAAAGAACGCGCCTACGAGAAGCGATACCGCCTCATACGGCAAGCCATTGAGGTGCTAAACCCTGACGCTGTATTCATCGACGGTATCCGCGACATCATCAGCGACTTCAACGACAACGAAGCCAGCAGCGCATTGGTCACCGACCTCATGGCATTCGCAGAGCAGCGACAGATATGTATTTGGAACACATTGCACATGAACCCTCGCCCGAAGAATGACGACGAGAGCAAGATGCGCGGACACCTTGGCACTGAGCTTGGCAACAAGATCACCGACACGCTGGTATGTATCAAGCACAAGGAGAAGGACGGCACCGTATATTTCACCGTGAAGCAGGACGATGCCCGTGGTAAGGACATGGAAGACTGGGAGTTCGTGGTGACTGAAGCCGCCGGAGCCCTCGGCGTTCCTCAGATGCGAGCCGTGGCAAGCAATGTTGATTTGCAAGACTCGAAGGTACAACAGGAACGCATCGAGGCGGATGACATCTTTAAACTGTATAACTGGACATCAGCCGGTACCACCTACACCGACCTCGAGCGATTCATTCGCACAAAGGGCATCACGAGCAACCGAAAGATAGGCAGACTGTTCGATATTGCAATGGAGAGTGGAATAATTTACAAGACCGACAATCGAAAGTACCACTACAATGGGCTGAACAAGCAAGCCCCAAACGATGAACAACAGCAGATGCCGTTCGATGCTCCAAGTAACGAAGAAGCACCCTACTAACCGTTAGCCCGCTTTACCCCCACCCCCACATCACCCCCTATGGGGGTGAATGTGGAGGGTGGATGGTACACGGACATACGGGCGACGCGCATGTGCGCGTTCTATGGTTTTACAGATAATCGACTCCAGAAATTCAACCGCTTGACTTTTCCAACTCAACAGGTTGAATCTTCCAATTCAACCCGTTGAATTAAAAAAACGACCTATGCCAAAGATACCTGACGAAGTAGTTAAGAGAGTGATTGACCTCGCACGCATTGAGGATGTGGTAGGCGATTTCGTCACGCTCCGAAAGGCTGGCGTGAACCTCACAGGACTTTGCCCATTCCACGACGATAAGCACGACGGCAACTTCATCGTGAGGCCTTCGACCATCCCAGAAGCGCGGCACGGCAACACCTACCGCTGCTTCGTCTGCGATGCAAAGGGCGGTCCCGTTCAGTTCTTGATGAATCATGAGAGGCTGTCATTCCCAGACGCCATCCGTTGGCTGGGTAAGAAGTACAACGAGCCGGTGGATGACATACCGCTGAACTACACCCCACCCCCACCACGACCGACACCTCCACCTCCACCGCCCTTGGAGATACCGAGGGCATACGTCAAGCGGACGATGGAGCTGGGAGGCGATAAAAATATATTCATCTATTGGCTGATGCACCTGCCGTGGGACGATGAACAGCGGGCGCGGTTGCAACAGACATTGTGGATGTACTGCGTGGGCGGTTGGCGAGACGGACGCGTGGTGTTCTGGCAGATAGATCATCAGGGCATACCTCGCGCAGCCAAGCTGATGAAGTTCTATCCCATGAACCACCCCAAGTATGGCCACCGCGACAAGGAAGCTCACCCCGGATGGATATACAACCAAGACGGGTGCCGACAACAGTTGGAACCCGACAAGCACACCATCCTGAAGCCACTATTCGGATGCCACCTGCTGAACCGATATCCCGATGCAAGTATCAACATCGTGGAGAGCGAGAAGACTGCACTGGTGATGGCAAACTATTACGGCAACCCCGACCAGCAGTTATGGCTGGCGTGCGGAGGTCTGAAGTTCTTGCAACTCGAAAGTCTTCAGCCGCTCATCGACCAAGGCCGAACCATCTGGCTGTGGCCCGACAAGGACGGGCGCGACGATTGGCAGGAGGTTTGCGACAAACTCGGTTACGATAAATGCCGGCTATACACCCAATTCTTCGATACCTGTTGGCATGAGGAAGACGGTGACAAGGCCGACATTGCCGACATCGCCATCCGAATGATGCGGACGGGCGAAGGACCGCGAAAGGAAAAAGAAAAAGAAACACCAACCCCAGAAACCTCACTCCACTGGTATGGCGACCAACCATTCCTGGATGAAGAAGAATTAGCCAACCCGAGGATTCACCAATGGCGAATGGCAATGCGCAACGCCCGCTCAACAAAATGGTACCAACGGCACTACCCCGACACCATGACTGCCGAGGAAGCCGTCCATGAATACCCCATACTTGAACCTTTATTGAACGACCAAACCGACTAACAATATGACAAAACAAAAAACCGACGAAGGTTACATATCCATCGCAACTAAGGTGCCGATATGGGTGGCCGACCTGCTGGCCATACTCGCCAAGATGCGCGGCATGGAGGTGTATGAGCTGTTGCAACTACTGGTGAATGCCTTCATCAGCGCAGCGAAGAACAGCGGCCCCGTGACCCCCGAAATGCGACTATTGGTTGACACACTGAAGGTGGATGCGGCATGGTGTCAGGCTTTCAACTTCGCCAGCCCCACCGCTCAGAACGAGATAGCCCAGATGGTACTCATACTTCAGCAGCCAGCCCACAATGGGTTCGGCTTGATCATGATAGACCGCCCATTCATCAGCGAAGCGCATCAGACCACTTGTGTGGACGACATACTGGAACGCGTGGTGGAAGTGGCAATGAATGGACTCTATCAGGAACTCCGCGACATAGGCAACGACCTTGGCACCGAAAGTTTCCGCGAAACGTTGTTCACGCTATGCGATGCCTACCGACTGACCAAGAGCGAAGCCGATATCCGCAACGAAGGTCCACAGGAGGGCAACCACTCAGACTATGGCACCGTGATAGAATATGGTAAGCGCACCCGCAGGAAGAAACACCTCACGCCCGACGACATCCAGACGCACATAGTCTTTGATGACTACGACCGCGAGGTGGCTGACATGGAGGCGCAGGACTGGGAGGGTGAGCACCGACAGACTGAGGAACCACCAATTGGAGAGTAATCGGATAGTAATTGGAAAGTAACTATGATTGAAGAAAGTCAATACCGACTGCCACACCGTGAGCAGCCCAAACCAAAACCAAAGGCCGACCCCGCAACGATAGCCTATCTGGAATCGTTGGAGTGGCGACCTATCGGTGTAGAATGGTAAGCGTATGAGCAGAGACCCACGATACCAGCGACTATTGAACGACAAGCGGTGGAAGCTGTTGCGAGCCGAGGTGTTCCGACGTGCCAACGGCTTGTGCGAGTTGTGCAAGGCTGATGGCTTCATCACCGCTGGTGTGGACGTGCATCACATCCGACCTGTCGAGCAAGCCAAGACGGTAGAAGGACCAGACGGCATGCGTGCAAGGTGTTACAATCCCGCCAACTGCCAGCTGTTGTGCGTCGCCTGCCACATCAAGGTGCATCAGGAGATGCGAACGCACACCAAGGAGAAGGTGAAGGAGAACAAGGAGCGAGCCCGTCGAAGGTTCATGGAGATGAACGACCCGAACTACGAACCGCCGACCGACGACACCGGGGGCGGTTGATTTTTATTGACCCCCTCTCGATTCCGAAATCCACTTGCCCAACCTTGCGTCCACATAGCACATTTCGGGGAGGGTGCTTTTTTCCGCATCTTAACTTAACGGCGCAAGGTAGCCGAAATGCGCAATATACTCTGAACGCAAAATAATAACAGATAAAATGCCAAAAGCGATTTTTACACCTATCCAGCTGCCACCGGAGCAGCCCGACCGGTGCTCACGCTGTCCGCTGCTGGGCAAGCGTCCGCAGTCGGAACTGACCAAGGGCCAACGGCAGGCGTACTGCTGTCTGGGCGTGTTCACTCACGAAGGCTTCCCGCCGCTCACATCGAAGGGTGTGGAGCGCAGCGCGTCGGCCTACCGAAAGCAGAAGCGACTATTGCACCGCCCCTGCGACGACCAGTGGGAGAAGTGGATGTCGCTGCCTGGCCGCAAGTACCCCATCACGATGGAGGCTTGGCGCGAACGTCGCCACCCCTACGAACTCGAACAGGAGTTGAAACATTATAAGGACTTATTCAAACAACGTAAATAAACATGGCAAAAGCAGCAACATATCTGAAGGACATCCGCGCACAGGTCAGGGCGGATCATGGCGGCAAGGTGCCCGACCACTTGAACCTGACCATCCGCAACTATGCAAACGCGCTGGAGATACGCGACACCTACCGCGAGACGATTATCAAGGAGGGCGCGGTGATATACGAGAACGGCAGCATGGGGCAGACCATCCGCAAGCAGCACCCCCTCTGCGGTCTGCTCTATCAGCAGGAGATGCTGTGCCTCTCCTACGCGAAGGCTCTTGGCGGCACGGCGGCGAAGGCGGCAGCGAAGCCGGAGGACAAGGGCGACAAGGATGCAACCAACGCTCTCAACGAATTTATTGACGGAATGAGATAGACCACGAATTGAACGAATCATGAAACCTACTCATAGAATATTCTGCCCCGACTGCGGCAGACAGAAGATGCTCTTTGAGACCGAACGGAAGGCGCAG
>Ga0256407_10015033_pt1 | contig 10055 bp, 9 predicted proteins | sample RumenRJG_04DNA_FD_193489 | JGI IMG/M metagenome (GOLD analysis project Ga0256407, IMG submission 193489) | Bovine rumen microbial communities from Lethbridge, Alberta, Canada - RJG_04 | ecosystem: Host-associated > Mammals > Digestive system > Stomach > Rumen | place: Canada: Alberta | collected...
GATTTCAATACATCTCTTAATTCCCATGATACCAGGAATTCTATTAAGAGCAATATTATTATAGATTCTGAGTACCCACTTCATGGTGATAAACTTATCGGTATTCTCTCTATTGTAATTTGCCCCCATACGATCTATCTTATTGAAAGCTGATATAATATCTTTAGAGAATACTTGTTCCAAATTATCTCCAAGATATTCATCAATCATTCGCACCTCTTCTCCATCTGTGTAATGATCTTTTTCAAAGATAGAGGTGACCTTTCTCATGCTTTCTGCAAAACCATATGCAAGAATATTACGATAATGAACCAATTCAGGAATCTTTAATACCTCATTCTTTTCAATGAGATAATTATCTAACCAATTGCGTACTTTCATTGCAGGAGATGCATCTGATACCATAGCAAATACATCATGGAATATGAGTGCTGTGATTTCATTGGTAGTCAATCCAAGAGCAGGATCAAACAACTTAGAATCAAGCTCAATATCATATTTTTTAACAATAAGCTTTTTCCCATCAAACAGCACTTTCTTCACATCATCCCCATCAATATGAGGAAATACGAATACATAAAATCCAAGCTTATCTATATTCTGAGTGTATACCGCTTTTACTGGAGTGGCATCTGGAAATAATTTAGCCAAACAATTCTTGAAATCCTCCATAGTAGCATTGTTTGGGCTCTTCTTAATCATATAAATACAATTTGTAAGATCATCATACAAATTGAGCATTTGTCTCCGTTCTATATCCATTTATAGAAGCTCCTTTCGAGATAATTTATTCAAATGTCGCAGAAGGATATTTTTTAGTCTTCTATTGGTATTTCTCTATTGTGATGTGGATCTCTCTTTTCTCCAGGAGATATGGAAGATATAGTGAAATTAACTTTTCTTGGTTGTATCCAATCTTCTTTATTGTACTCTTTCTCATTCATACTGGTATATTCGTTTAAAGCTCTATGAGTTGAAACAAATAAATCTCTCATGAAAAATCACCTCTATTTATATACTATAGTAATGAAAGGAGAGTGCATATTATGTGCAAAAAAATCATCGTTGTATTAGCTATGGTTATTGGAGTATTAACCCCAATAGGAGAAGCATCTGCAACAGAATATCTCTATTGCGGAGATGGATTCTATGTAGATGCAAAGTCTATCTCCATCAATGAATCGTCTAACGATTCTTTTGATGGAACTGCAGATATCTTTTATATGAAGAAAGATAACAAAGAATCTTCTCATATAAAAGTATCTGTTAAGTATTCCAATGGGATGTATTTCCTCAAAGATTCCAATGAGGAAGAATACAGATATATTGGAAATGCTGGAGAAGAGAATGATTATGATAAACCCACTACTTACAGAATATGTGAGAATATCGTAGATTATTCTATTCTCTAAAATCTACAGGGCTGGATTCTCCAGCCCATTTTTTTTTTGATAAGAAACCCCGTAGGGATAAAACCCTACGGGATTAGTTCCGTTTAATAGAATGAATCTATTAGCCGTTACTCTTGTTCTTTGGATCTGGATCCGTGACTGCATAGTCAGGAGCATATGCATACTTCTCATTGTGGATATCCACATGCTGACCAGGAGCAATCTCGGAAGGATTGATAACACTATGAGCTGCGCCAGGAAGTGCCTGAGTCTCAAGGTACTTCTTGTTCTCGCGATCATAGTCATGATCCATGGAGCTATACTCGTTAAGAGCGCGCTTATCGGAAACAAAGTTCTGATCAGCGGAATCTGGCTCATGCTGCAGACCAGAAACGTTTACGCAACGAATACGACCCTGAACTGGCTGATAGCTGATCATGAGCCAACGCTCAAATGCAGTTACAGCTGGGAGCTGGTAGTTCACCGTATCACGGATCTCATTACCTACGTACATCTGATAATCGAAGATCTTGTACATGACACGCGTCGAATTACGAGGATTGAGGATGACGATAAGCGTATTGTCGTTACGAAGCTTGTTGGAGCTTACGAACTGATATACACGGTTATCGGAAGTCGTAATCGTCTTCTTGTAGTCGAGCATAACAGGACCAATGTTGCTAGGTGTAGCATAGTTGTAGTTGGTCGGTGTGAGACGGCGAATCAGAGCAGGGCTACCAAAGATTGTGAACGTAACGTTCTCATCATTGAGGACCTGAAGCATATACGTAGCCTTCAGATCGAAGTAGTCCATGAACGTCTCATAACGCCATGCAACATGCGAACCCATATAGTTGTTCTCAGGAACAAAGTCAAAGATACCAGAGATCTTAGACGTTGTCGGCAGATTCTCCCAGCTCTCATCGAGCTTCTCAAGAATCTTGTCATCCTTGTAGTTAACAAGCGTAAGCTTCATCATCGAGAGGAGCTTCGTAAGCTGGTTAACGTTATACATAGCCTGGATATCTCTCGTCTCTTCAGGGCTGATGGTCACAGTGATATGTGGAGCATCAGGAATCTCGAAGAAGTCCGAACGAGCAGACCATTTAACCTTTGGAGTCTCATAAACTGCCGTAGACATATCAAGCGTAGCAGAGAGAACAACAGCCTTAACGTCAGCAGAGCTGCAGAGGAACGTGAACTTATCCTTATGCATCGAACCTGCAATCTGGAACTGCTCTTCAGTCTCAACGCCAGCCTTTACGACTCTAATAGCGATTCTCTTCTGGAACGTGCGGTCATACTGACCATAGGAAGCAGCGAAACGGATTGGCTCAACAGCAATAACTGCATCACCAGTACCAGCAGCATCTGCAACCTTAATCGTCTTTGTAGCCTCGTCATAATACTCTTCGCCCTTCTGGTAATCAACGCCAGCGATGATGAGCTTTGTAACACGAGTAGAACGAGAGATATGCTCAATATTGGATGTAGCACCAAGAAGCTGAAGAACGTTAGTGGACTGATCCTCAGGAAGTGTAATAACAATATCCTTACGAGGAACAGCGCTCTCCACTACGTCCTTGATCTGATCCTGCTGAAGGAACATATCAATCTCACGGCCATCTGGAGCAACAAGTGTACGAGTCTCCATAGTGAGAGTGAAAGTTGGCGCAGCGGCAACATCCTTTGGAATAGCTCCCTTGTCGAAGATCGTCGTCATAAGAAGATTCTTATGCATTGGGAACGTAAGACCAACAACTGGGTTCATAGCTCCCAGTGGAGCAGCCTCCATAAGACCCTTCATATCGTTCTCAAAGAGCTGACCATAGTTATCTACATGCTCCTGGATAGCCTCTCTAGACTGCATGTTAGGATCTTTGGGATCATAAGATTCATTAACGAAGAAATTCTTCATCTGACGCTTAAGCGACGGAGTCATGAAGAACTTCGAAGGCTCACTAAAAATCTCAACCCCTTCCTGACGACCAGCCTCTGCAATACCAGCAAACTGCTCAGCGAGACCATGCATTGGATCTCTGCTGTAAAATCTATTGAGAGACTGCGGGGCTGATTCTGTCTGCATTGAAGCAGCACCTACAATTGCCATGTGGTTTTCCTCCTTTATATTCTTTTCTCTATCCATAAAGGATAGAGCAAAAGGTCTATTTTTTGTATAAATTTTATGGATTTCAATATTTGAAATACAAAAGTATATTTCAAGGGACATCCAATTTATCAATATGTCTGTTAGGGCCATCTGTTATAGAAAATTACAAACGGTATAATATCCCATAGATCCATTGGATCTATGGGAAAAATAAATTGATATTTGGAATTAATCGAATAAATATCCCTTGTGAGAATCATAAAACCCTTTACCGGAATAATATTTCTTTCTTTGGTCATGAAGGCCTTTCCAAGTTTTATAATTATCATCAATAGTTGCCATATCGGATTCTTTTCCTCCGGCATTGAATCTACCACCGAGGCTCATTTTCTTTTCTTTGGCATTTTCTGGTTTGACCATTCTAGATGCGCCATCTATCACGCCGCCAACACCAACTCCAACTGCATGAGCTATTTGCTGTGGAAATCCTGTTAAAGCACTAATTGCTGTTTTAGCACCAGAACTTTTTGCACCTAGAGCTTTTGCAATCTTATTTGTGCGCTTTCTTCTAGCATCATATCCAAGAGCATTATCGACAGCTTTTGCTATATGTGTACCTTCCATTACGGAAGAGAGAGAACCTGTCTCAATATGCATAATATAATCGCTCCTTTATTAATTAGCAGAAGCTTTCATAGATTTCTTAAGACCAGCAGTAAATCTCTTTGTATAAGATTTCTTACGATCTTCTTTATCTGGACTAATGACGTTGGATACAGAATCGATAGCATACCCTGGAATAGCGGCGAAGGTTCTTGCTGCAGATCCAACAAAACCATTTGCAACATCAACTGCTCCTTGGGCTGCTTTATCAATTCCTTTAGAGAATTTTCCTCTAGTGCTACGCCCAACTGTTTTATCCAAATAGGCATTTATATGAGTTGCTTCTGCAAGATTACTTACATCTAATTTCATTTCAATCACTCCAAAAAAAAAACAATTTCTTGTTTTCTTTTGAAATAAATCGATGTGGAATTTACCATCCCACATCTTGAACAAAATCCTCTATATCAAAATCTTCACTGTCTTTCTTAGACTTCTTTTCTTTTGCTTCTGCAGCAACACGTTTTACTCGTGCATTATATATAGTTTCTACCATGACAGTAAGATTATTGAACAATGCTATCATCTTTTGAAATTCTACCTGATTTTCTATATAAGTACGGGTATCAAAAGTATCCGTAACACTATCTTTTATTATATCTTTCAACTCTAGAAGCTTTCTAGTGACGAATTCAATCATAGTAGCATCAAAAGATGTTTTCGATATATCGTTAAGTTTATCCAATATATCATTTACAGCAGAATATAGATCTTTATATTCTCTTTTTAACTCATTGGTTTTTATTTCCAATTGTTCTTGCGAGAGATCTTTAAAGATCTCTTGTTCATCTTGTTTCAACTCATCATTTATAGACGATGGCGCAGCAGGCTGTTCTTCTCCAGAAGTATCCTGATCTTCTTCTCCATTCTCATTATTATCCCCATTATCTTCTCCAGCTTGATCATCATCAGTTCCATCAGGAGACTGATCATCGCTATTACCACCCATAACAGCATCTGGCTGTGCATTGGCTAAAGATGCATCATCTTGTGGCTTATCATCAGCCATTACAGCATCAGGTTGAGCTGCTGATAAAGAGGGGTCATCTTTTTGTTGATCAGTATTATTAGATGGAGATGGATTGTCATCTTTTTGTGGAGGTTGTTTATTATCATTATTTGGATTATTGAGATCTGGAGGAGTATCTGGATTAATACCAAGATCTTTTGCTTTTCTAGGAGCCGCTTCATTTAAAGAAGCATCTTCATTTAATACGGCGTGTTCAAACCAATCTTCTAAAAACATAATTACTCACCATCCATAAAATCATCATCGTCATCATCGTTTTTGGCAGTTCTCTTATTGATCAAATCATTTCCTAATTTGACCATAGTAGAATCATTGCCACTCTTATCATAAACAAAAGAGGACGGAGTAATCTTTCCGTTTGGATTAACAGTATCCGCATTGATCTTGTGATAATCTGGAGACGCCAATCGTCTATTAGATGAGTCTTTGAGCTCATCTGTAGTCTTATCTCTCATTTCTTCATATGCTTTTTCAAGATCTTCAAGAGTAGCGTCTAGTTTATCTAGATATGCCTCTATCAGCTTTCTTCTATCTGGATCTTTACAATCATCTAGCTTTCTCTTAACAGAATATTTGTGTTCTCTCCATTCTTGAATAGAAGCCTTTAAATACTCCTTTTGTACACACTTACGTGTTATGAGAGCTGCTATAGCAGTAAATATTCCGAGAAGAGGTCCACCAACTGATAAAGCTCCTATAGTAATAGCAGCATAGAATATATCGGATAAGATATTGTGAACTCCTTTTGCCATATCTTCTGCCCTACAGGGTACAAGTATGGAATATATCAACGACTTAATCTGAGATGTAGCCTGTGAAGGAAGCATTTTTATCTTGGCCATGGTTTCTTTGGCTTTTGATGCCAATTCATCTAAAGTCATTTCATGGACCTGTGTTAGTCTAGTTAGTTCTTCCGTCATCTCTTGGATTAACTCGTATTGACTAATATTATCGGAAATCCTTATATCATTTTCATATAAAGGATTATCCAGTCTAGAGATAGTCTCATTAGAAAGATCTTTTGTTGCTTCTCTTAATAGATCGAAATAAGAATCTATTTGATTAGCAATAAAAGGATCTTTATGGGCAGTCTCTTCCATTATATTGATAAACTCATTCTTATCTGCGTATCCATGGCTATAATTTACCAAGAAATAGTCAAGTACAGATTCTAGAATGGCCTTATTATTAAGTTTGCTTCTAAGATATTCGTCTGTCCCTATATCGCAATCATCTACTGATTCATAAATAGCATATAAGGCCGCTTCAGATGCAATGCAGTATTTGGATTTATAATCCATCTGATATGTATCCACTAGAGAGCATAAAGAATACATAGTCTCTTCAAATGCATCTTCAAATAAAATATTCTCATTTATCAGTTTGGATATATTAAATCTCTTTGAAAGAGTACCAAAGTTCTTTAATACCCTATCAGCCTCTATAGCTTGATCTATAGATTCTCTTATAGAGTATAAATATGATCTTTCCATATCAGATTCAGAGTTAGAATATCTATTAAGAATATCCTTCTTCATCATAGCTGGGCATTCTATATTGGCATTTACATTCTCTTTGATGATAGAAGTTATTGTGTCTAATTCTTTCTGATTTCCTGCTTCTGCTACAGTATGAAACAAACGCATCATCTGTTTCCAATTATTGGAAACAGAATCTGAATATCTATTCCATTGCGATACAGAATCTCTTATATTGGCAAAATTATAAGATTCTGCTATGGTGCTATTAGAGTACAACGGATAGATACCGTTCTTAAGAGGAGCAGTGCTGTTTTTCTTCATTTTTCTAAGATAAACAGTATCGATTTTTTGATACTCTCCCATCTTTTTTACCCCCAATTCGTTCATACGCGGTTAAATTACCAAGATGTTTTCATCTATCATTATCCATGGAAATCCATAAGAAAAGAAATATATATTATAAAAATGAAATTATAGGAAAGGAGTGGTATTATGGATGATACCGAAATCATTGCTATTATACTTTCTTGAAATGAAATTATTTCATCTCAAGAAGAAATAATGGAGATGTAAAAATCTCCATTATTTTTTTTTTATTAGAACTTGATTTCATTAGATGGGGTCATCTTATCTGTGTCATCATTTAGAGTCATGGTTAGGTTATACATAGCCTGTATACCTTCATGAATAGTGGTCATCTTATTTATACCACCCAAGCCAATATAGTGGGATTTCTTTTCTGTAGCCTTCTTAAGTTCATCATTAGCTTCTATAGAATATGGTATCTTGATAGATATTGTATCACCATCGAAGTCACCACCAATAGAATCAAGACGAACGTTGTTAGGCAATGCTACATCGATAAATCTGTTAGAAGAGTTGGTATTGATATCATTTGGCCCTATATCGGGATAGCTATCAAAGTATTCATTGTTTATTATAATTGGAACTGTCTTGATGGTGGAGATAACCTTGATCTTAGCAGGGAACTGGTTCCAATAAGTATCCATCGGGAAACGTGTAACCAATGCCATCTTATCTTTAGATACTTCCATAGCAGCTCTATAAATAAGATCACACCAAGTAAGGGCTCTAGAACTTAATGGGAAAGATTTATAATCTATATCTCCAGCAAGATAGTCTTTGGCCGCCTGTTCTCTTGGGACTTTATATCCTTTAAATTGGAGATAAACATTCTTGATCGAATCATCTTCAAGTGGAGCTTCTATAGCAATAAATCTATTGCTCATACCATGCATGAATCTACCAAGCTCTGTCTTAATTCTATCATCAGAGAATACTGCTCTCCAATCTCCTATTTTGCAATTTATGATCTTATTCTTCTTTGCATCAACAACTGGAACGTATTCAATTCCAGAAAGGTTATTATCAAACCATTGTCTTATCCAGAATAGCATGAATGGATATAAATTAGCACATAGAGCTGCTATAGGAATTCCAATCTCATCTATATCAATCTGAATATCTGATAGATTTTCTTTTCTAAGGTCTTGTGTGCAAATAACCAATCTAGAACCCCAGTCAAAGGATTTCTTCATACCAGCTCTTCTGATAAGACCTAGTTTTCTTGATAAGCCAGTAGCAGGAGCATCTACGCCAGTAATTGGATCTCTACCAAATACAAACCAGTTATATATCTTTGCTATATTATCCTGTATTCTTCCTCTAAGAGTACCATTGAGAGATAGACCATAATCATCAGATTCTTTCAATGCTTTTGTATCTCTTATGATAGCATTGTAGAGCTTGTTTATCTCTCCTACACCAATTCTACCATTCTTCTCTGTATCAACGTCTCTATATCCAGCAGGTATTACTACTAGATCTTTCATGAACAGCTTATCTCTATAATTCTCAAGAAACTCTATTCTTATATTTCTCTTATTGGATGCTGTTTTCTTAAAGTCTACAGTTTTTATTAGTTTTCTAAGATATTCCAATCCAGTTTGCCCTTTTGGATCTGGTTTTAATTTACCATCTTCGGGGTCATAAGTGAATGTATCCATTTCATATACACATGGTTTGATATTCTTGTCCAATCTATACCAAGTCTTATATGCAAGTGGATGCATAAACCATTCATCTGCTAAATGAATATATGCAAAGATAGAAGTTCTATCTTCTTTGGTTATACCAAATATCTCATTAGATAGCAATCCATTCTCTGTAGGCATATTAGACCTAGCAAAAAACATTGGATCAGAGATTGCTTTTAATTCATTTACTTTAACGAATTTATCAACATCAAGTGGGGATACTTCTAGATGCTTTGGTAATCCATCATTCATTTTGGCCATAAAATTCCCTCCTATAAAAAGTTACTTGATGGTCGAAACGGGATATATCAATCAATACTAACCAATGAACAATGAAGTAGCTTTTTGTTTTCAATTTTAAGGAGGAAATGCAAATGCGTGTGATTATTAGTGATGAGACTCTGTTCGACCATGATATCATTTATCGTGTAGATGAGGAAAAGGGCATTGTTGTAGCCAAATACGAAGAGAAGAATGCCATGTTCTACATTGTTAATGAGAGCTTGGATAAATTTGATGATATGTATGGTAGTGGGCCATTCCTTAGTTTTGCATTAAAAGGTAATTTAACCCCTCTTTACAAGTTCATCAAAGCTTTCGGTGATTGCGGAATTGCAAGATGCGCAATGGATGAAGACAAATTTGATTTGGAATATGGAAAGCATCTTGCCAAGATTCGTCTTAAGAATCTTACTATCTCCATTCTTGCCCAATTCCAGGATGAATTCCGTAAAGAAGTTCATCGCCTTATGACGGCAATTGATAAGTATAATAATATGCCTAGTAGCCGTCGTGATAGAGGTATGCGTCGTAAGGCAGCAAAGGCTCTTAAAAAGAAAGCTGAAGAGATTTAAAAAAAAAATAAAATGCATAAATAGTCTAGGAAGGGATTATTCCCTTCCTAGTATTTTATTCGTACCAAATATCTCCATCAAGACTCATACCATTTGCTTTATCTGTATATTGCCAGCAAACCCAATTATTATTTGGTCTCTCATTAATTAATTCCGGTTCGTCATTGTATTGAGCAAGCCAAAGTCTTGTCCCTCTATTAGCTAAATCATCAAGATCCATATAAGTTTCAAAATAACTCTTATTGGCATAAATACCAGTCTTCTTAAATCCCCAATTAGACATTGTATCTATGGCATTCATAAGATTGGAATATACTCCATCATATTGAACGAGTGAATCCTCCATATCCCAGAATACACCCATTCCTGGTTCTTGTCCATTAAGAAGTTCGTACACTTTATCATTGATAAACTGAGCTTCTTTTAATCCCCAATCAGAATCAGTCATTTTGCTATAATAATAGATTCC
>Ga0256407_10015036_pt1 | contig 10052 bp, 7 predicted proteins | sample RumenRJG_04DNA_FD_193489 | JGI IMG/M metagenome (GOLD analysis project Ga0256407, IMG submission 193489) | Bovine rumen microbial communities from Lethbridge, Alberta, Canada - RJG_04 | ecosystem: Host-associated > Mammals > Digestive system > Stomach > Rumen | place: Canada: Alberta | collected...
TATTACCCATAAGACAACTACTCCTCTGTGTTCCTTTGGTTGGTTTGCAACTCCATTGTAACTCATTTTGGAGCCGTTGTCTTTATTTATTTTTGTGCAATTTTTAGATTTGCTCATTTATAGTTATCATTTGACAGATAAAATATATTGTGTTAGAATTAACACATTAGAAAATACGGAATATTATCGACTTAGGAATGTCATTATAAGCGTGGGAAAGATTTTTTTAACCTAAATGGGCAAGAAGTCCCCCACCTCTTAGGTGGAGGGATGAATTGCCCGTCAGCCGCAAGGCTGACTTTTTCCTTGACAATATAAATATGTGTTGCTGAAATATACATATAGGGTTTCCAAAAGTTGTTCGTAAGACAACAGTACCGTAGGGAGTACGGGAAGGGTTTGCCTCATAAAAAACCCATAGCCTCGGAAACTGATGCCTGTAAAATGAAATCCTTTGCAAGGTTGGGCGGATTAAAGGAAGCTCCCGCCTCTATAGGCGGTGAGTACTTCACTACCCGAAACCAAATTTCATGTGACAGAAAACATATATTTATTGTGCATAATCACGATACATTATCGATTTGCACATTCAAAGCAAATCAATGAAGAAAGGATTTTAAAACAAAATGAGAGTAGTATTTTTTTCAACATGTTCATCGGTCAAAAAATGTTGTTAAATATACCTACACACCAAAGGCTTGTGTGCAGTGGAGTATTATGGCAGAAAAACATCTCGAGGATGAAATTATTCTTGTTACAGGACATGATGCCAACTGTGTAGTGGATTTTTCGGAGGGTGAATTGTTCAGCCAATCTGAACTGATAAAGTATGTTGTTGTGCCAAATCTTGGTACAAAAGAAATGGCTGATGCCATAGAAACAGAGAAACCTGATATTGCGGTTGCCGTTTCAACGGTTAATTCGCCGATTGACTGGAATCCCGTTAAAGACGCTCTTGTAGCAAAAGAACTGAAAAAAAGAGGCATTAAAGCGTTTGCTCATGTTCCTGAGATAGCGATGGATTTGACGGATAAATGGAGAACAAATCTTCTTCTGAGAAAATATGGTATCGGTGTTGCCAATGCTGTACTTGTGCAGTCGGAGTTGTTTAATGTTAAGAGCGACAGTATGACGAATAATGTTTATAGAGAGTATATTTTTGACGCACTTTCCGACCTGAATTTCCCTGTTGTTGTCAAAACTACAGCAGGTATGGGTTCAATGGGTGTGAATGTGGTGGATACCTTAGAAGAAGCCTATAAAATACTTCAGGAGAATGACGGTGGAGATGTTCTTGTTGAAGAAAAACTTCCCGGTCTGCAGTTTGGTACGGAAATAGAAGGTTCAGACGGAAATTATACGGTTATGCCACCGTTCCAGTTCAGAACAAATGATAAGGGCGTAACGGATTCATTTCGGATTCTGAAATTCGGGCCTATTGCCGATGAAAAATTTCATGTCAAAGAATTGCAACAGTCACTCACAAATCTTGCCAGAGAACTTCACTTTGAAGGACCTACTCAGGTGGATTTGGCTTATCACGAGGGCAAGTGGTCTGTTATAGAAATCAATCCCCGTTGGTCGGGAATTACAGAAATCAGTGCTTTTTCACAGCAACGCCGTCCGATAGAAATATTCGCAGAAGCGGCATTCGGCAAAGATAAAGATTACGGAGATATTCACAATCTGAAATTGGTTGTCAGTTTCAAGGTTCAGCCTGAGTATATGCCAATTATGGAACAGCTTGTCGGTGACGAACATATATGTTTGTTGACTGTCGGAGAATCTCCTTTGATAAGAGGCGGAAAATTCGGAGAAGTCATCTATGGGGTATTTGATACAAAAGAAGAATTGCTTGTCTCTATTCAGAAAACATTAAAGCCGTTCCCGAAAGAATATGTTGACGATATAGTTGACGGAATTAATCATCTCGGATAGTAAAAAATACCATATGTGCGGTTGAAATGATTATTGTATAGCTATGACAATTAAAAGTTTTTGTCCACTTTTTGAAAAAAGTGGACAGGGTCAAGGGGCGGCAGCCCCTTGACCCCACAAGCCTTTGAAAAGGCTTGACCGAAACTTTTAATTGTCATAGCTATACGATGATAAAATCATTTTAGTCGCACAGGTAAATGTTTTTTATTTTATCGTCAGAATGTCCGAAAAACCTGTTACTTCAAAAATTTCCATAATGATGTCCGATACATTTTTGACAACCATCGTACCTTTTTTGTTGTTCATTGTTTTTTGTGCGGAAAGAAGAACACGAAGTCCCGATGAAGAGATATATGTCAGATTTTTAAAATCAAACACCAGTTCATTTATACCATCAAGTGAGTTGTCAAGTTCTTGGGAAAGTTCACGAGAGGTTGTTGTATCCAGTCTGCCTGCAACGGCAAGTGTCAGTTTGTTTTTGCCACTTGTTTTGTCGATTGTCATAATCATTCCTCCTGTTGGTTGTTACAGTAATTTCCTTCGGATAATTATACAACATTCTGATATTAAAAATCAACTGTATTTTAAAATTAACGCAGAAATAAAAAGCAAGAAATTTTTCAGAACATTTCGATATAGATTTCTGTTTAGAATAACCATTGATTTTCAGATTGTATTATGATATAATAACAAAAATTTGGAATATTTGCTAAAAGAAATCTTGTACAGAGAGTGATTGTGTGAAAAATATAGCAGATAATCCCTTGAATTTTTTCAAAGAAGTGAAAGGTATAGCTTTTTTCGGCGGAAGAAAATCGCTCATAGCGATTTTGGGGCAACAGCCTCTTGTAGGATTTTAAAGAAGGAGCAGAAAATGAAACAGGAACTGACGGTTAATGCACTTACAGAAAATCTTTCGCAAGTCATCTCTTTTGTGGAACAATTTCTTGAATATTGCCACTGTTCTGAAAAGGTTATATTGCAGACAGATATGGCGGTAGAAGAAATATTTGTCAATATTGCCTGCTATGCCTACGGTTCTGACACAGGTACAGTGACAATCTTTGTGGAATATATTGATTTCCCTCCCTCTGTAAGTATCACATTCACAGATTGTGGCATACCCTATAATCCGCTGACAAAATCTGACCCTGATACGACTTTATCCGCAGAAGAAAGGGAAATAGGCGGACTGGGAATATTTATCGTGAAAAAAATTATGGACGAAGTTTTCTATGAACATCATGACAATAAAAATTGTCTGACAATCAGAAAAGCACTATAATCAAAAATACTATCCGAACAGAATGAAAAGTTTTTGTCCACTTTTTTCAAAAAGTGGCGTTTTCCAAAGGCAGAGCCTTTGGTGGGATTTTAAAGGGCAAAGCCCTTTAACTCCCGATTATCGACAAAGTTTGCTGTTGGGATAATGACCAGTGGTAACCACTGGTGACCACTGGTAACGACTGGTAACGACTGGTAACCAGTCGTCCCAAATAAAAGTAAATAAAACAAAAGTAAATAAAACTAAACTAAATAAAGTATCTTGTAAAGATACTTTATTTAGTAACAGTACAGAAGTTTTTCCATCGGGATTTCCCGATGGTCACCCGATGGAAAAGCTATTCTATCTATAAAAATGGTTGTACAATCTGTGAATTTACACCTTAAGAAAGGGAATGTGAAGATTGCTTAGTACAAAAAAGATTATCCGAAAAATTGTGATTAAGACCGCCAAAAAAAGAGGAAGAACAGCACTGAGAAAATTTGATGATTCCACCATACACGCTTCTTCCAATAATAAAGAACTTCTGAAAAAACTCCTCAATGACAATAAAGAAACGGAATATGGAAAAAAATACAATTTTGCGTCAATCCGTAATATCAGCGATTATCAACAACAAGTTCCGCTGACGACTTATGACGACTACGAAACCTATATCGACCGTATGACAGAACACGGAGAGCGTAATTTGCTTACGGCATATCCTGTGGTGTTTTATGCCAGTACTTCAGGAACTTCAGGCAGTCCGAAGAAAATTCCTGTTACCGACAAGGGGCTAAGTGTCTTTCAGAACCATTCGGCAACTATCCAGTTTGCCGTATTTTCGGAGTTCTACAAAAATACAAAATGGAAAGATTTTCATAACGGAGCGGTTTTCCTGCTGTTAAGTCTTTCACACGAACCACTGAAAGACGGTGTGGAGTTCGGGTCGATTTCTTCCGCTGCTTTGGACGAAGAAAAACTCAAGGCGATGTCTTACTTTATTACCACACCGAAAGAAGTCCTCAGTCATACGCAAAATACCGACCTGAAATATCTTCATTCAAGATATGCACTTGCGGAAAGAGAGATTTCAATGATGGCAGGTGCTTACATACCTGCTTTGGTGGATATTATGAATTACATCAAAGAAAATCAGAAAGATTTGGTTTCCGATATCAGAAACGGTATAATCGGTAAAGGTATCCGTATGCCTGATGAACTCAGAAAGACACTGGAAGAAGATTTAAAACCTGACCCCAAGAGAGCGGACGAACTGGAAACGATTTTTTCCGAGGGTTTCAACGAAAAAATTATGCAGAAAATATGGCCGAAATTACAGGGTATCAGTGCGATATGGGCAGGCAATTTCAGTATGTATGCCAGAAAATTACAGCAGTTCAGTGGCAGGTCAATTCCCTACTACACCAACACTTATGTTTCTTCGGAAGGTGTGTTCGGAATTGCACGCCACCCGTTTGACCAGTGTTATGCGATGATTCCCGAAAGTTGCTTTTATGAATTTATCCCTATGGACGGAAAAGCGGGAAGTGATGAAGAAAATAATCCTCAGACCCTCCTCATTGATGAAGTAGAGGAGGGTAAGGAATATGAACTTGTCATTACCAATCAGTCAGGATTTTACCGTTACCGTATGGGTGATGTTATCCGTGTAGTGGGTTTCTATAACGAATCGCCGTTAGTGGTATTCAAATACAGAAAAAAGAATATTGTTTCTATTGCAGGCGAAAAGTTTACTGAAGACCATCTGCTTTCGGCTATCCGTGAATTTGAACGGAGAACGGATATTTCCATAATAGACTACTGTATGTATCCCGACAGAGAGGCAGAACCGGGAAGATATGTCATTATTATTGAACCGAATGAAAAAGTTCCCGCCGAAAAACTGGAAGAATGTAAGAAAGTTTTAGCGGAAGAACTGACAAGGGCAAGCACATCTTATGCCCATTATGTACACGGCGGAAATATGGGTGAACCTGAAATTATTTTTCTTCAGTCACAGACTTTCCAGCTTCAGCGTGAGATGAAAATGTATAAGACAGGTCTGACGGAAAATCAGCTGAAAACAGTCCGTGTACTCACCACAAAAGAACAGATAGGCTTTTTCAATGCTTTGAAAGAAGAATACTAAGTGAAAAATTTCTGTCTGATTTGTTTTGATTTTTGGGAGTTTAAGGGCGAAGCCCTTAAATAAATAATATATCGAAAGGAATGTACAATTATGACAGACAAAATATGGTTGCTTTTAAGCGGTGTGGAACAGGATATTACTAATCTTGCTTCTCAAAGTCCGATTGCACAGAAACTGATGGAACAAGTGGAAATTATCCTGATTGAAAAAGCCAGTGTAAAACTTGCTACAGGAAAAAAGCCTGAAATTTACTATGACGGTAAAAAAATGGAACTTCCCAAAATGTTCTGGCCGGCGATGACCAATACAGATACCTATGTGCTGGAGAATATTCTGATAGAAAGTGGCAGTAAGTGTGTGCTTAATCTCAATGAAGCGGCTGTAGCACACAGCAAAGTTATCACCTATGCTCGTCTTGCGGAACATAATATATCTGTACCGAAAACAAGAGTGTTCTTTAACCGTTCGGATAAGGCAGATATCTGTGCAGAGTTTTCCTATCCGTTCGTGATAAAGCCCGATACGGGAACAGGCGGTGCAGGTGTCGCACTGATACACAATGAACAGGAACTGGAACAATATATGGATAACCTGACTTATGGGGTAACTTATATCGCACAGGAATTTATTGCCACTTCAAAGGGCAGAGATGTCCGTGTGGTTATGCTTAACGGAGAATTTCTTTTTGCTATGTTGCGTCAGGCAAGCAACGAAGATGAATTCCGTTCCAATGTTCATGTGGGCGGAAAAGTTTCTGCTTATACAATAGATGAGGATACGCTTGCTTTCTGTAAGAAAATCGCCTCACTTTATGACATTCCACTTCTTGGTATTGATTTACTGTTCGGCGAAAACGGTTTTGTGGTTGCCGAAGTCAATAATTTCCCCGGCATAAGAGGAATTAATATCCAATATCTGCCTGTGGTAAAAGATAAGGTTCTTTCATCATTGATGAAAGAGTAACCATACAGGGAGGATTGTTATGGTTCGTTTTCTATGGAAGTATGTCAGACAAGACCCCTCCGCATTGTTAATCAATATTTTTTTCGTGTTTCTTCAGATTATCATGCAGACTGTATTTATGATGAAAGAGATGAAAAATATCATTGATGAAGGTGTAGGGAAACAGGATATGAACTATATTCTGTATTCCGGAACACGAATGATAATTTTTACTCTTTTGGTTGGGGTCTGTACGGTTTTTGCGTCTTATTTCAGTGCAAGAGTAACGGCAGGGGCAAGCTGTCGTATACGGGAAGACTGTTATAAAAAAGTAGTTTCCTTTTCTCCGCAGGATTACGGAAAATTCGGTGAATCCACTCTGCTTAACCGTACCGTGACAGATACAACACAAATTCAGCTTTTGCTGATAAATCTTATGCGTACCAGTATGATGGTTCCTGTTATCATCATTTGTATGCTGGTATTGATATTCCGAATGAACAAAGTATTGTTTACCATTCTTTTTGTCGTATTTGTGCTGACAATCTTTGTTTTAGTGGTCTTTGGCACAAAATCAAAGCCGTATTTTGAAGCATTACAGAAAAAAATAGATTATGTCAATCTTCTGATGAAAGAAAAAATCACAGGTGTGCGAGCTATCAGGGCTTTCGGCAATGAAAAACTGGAAGAAGAAAAAATGGAAAGGACAAGTGAGGAAGTTTTTCAGTCCGCTGTCCGTGCCAATAACAAGATTAATTTTCTTTCGCCAGTTTCTATGATAATGATAAACTGGGCAGTTGTTCTGATTTATCTTGCCTCCTCTTCACAGCTTCGTATGAAAATGGCTTCTGTCAGTGACTTGTTGCTTATTTTTCAGTATCTTGGTTATTTTATTACCTGTCTGGCAGTAGTTCCTCTGCTTGTCAGTCTTGTTCCGAAAGTTTCCGTTTCCTGCAACCGAATCAATGAATTGCTTACCGCTGATGTCAGTGTCGGAAAATCAAAAGCAGACAGCAATTATACATTCGGCGATATTGTGTTTGATGATGTCATTTTCGGCTATGCAGGAGCTACTGATGTCGTCACGCACGTTTCCTTTACTATCCCCACAGGCAAGACAACCGCATTTATTGGAACAACAGGCAGTGGCAAAACAACCATCATGAATCTGATAATGGGATTTTATGCCCCTACTTTTGGTGATATTCAAATCAACGGCTGTTCTTTGCGTTCCATTGATTTGAATGAATACAGAACACATATTTCTTATGCCACACAAAAGGCTTTTGTCTTTCAGGATACCGCAAAGAATAATATTACAATGTATGACCGTAATATGACCGCCGAAAGACTGGCTTGTGCGTGTCAGTCGTCCTGTTTTGATGAAGTTGTGGATAAAATGCCGAACGGTATAGATACAGTAATGTCACCCGGCGGAACAAATATTTCGGGAGGACAGCGACAGCGACTTTCCCTTGCCCGTACCGTAGCCAAAAATGCGGAAATATACATATTTGACGATACTTTTTCTGCTCTGGATACCATAACCGAAAAGAAATCCCGTCAGCAGATTAAAAAAATGCTTGACGGAAAAACAGTAATTATGGTTGCACAAAAAATCGATACGATAAAAGAGGCTGACCAGATTATTGTGCTTGACAAAGGCAAGATAACAGGAACAGGTCGTCATGATGAACTTCTGAACAGTTGTAAAGAATACCGTGACATCTATGAAACACAGAGTTATCTTTCGGGGAGGGAGTAACGACTGATGAAAGAGAAGAAAAAGAAAAGCGGTAACGGTACAGTATCAAAAATTATGCGTGATATTGGTGCTGACGGCAGAAAACGCTTTTTCGGAGTTGTTATTCTTATTGCCGTAGCCAAACTGTGTCTTTCAACAGCCCCTGCATTGTCGGGAAGAATTACGGACGGTCTGGCAAAGTCAGCGGAAACAGGTTATTTTGATACGAAAACACTTGTCTTACAATGTCTGTTTCTTGCGGTATTGTTTTTAGTCGGTTACGGTGTTGATGGAGTTACCAACCGTATTATGGTGCATATTTCTCAGACATTATCGAAAAAACTGAAAAACGATGCACAGAGAAAGTTAAACCGTACCACTTTCAGCTATCTGGATACACACCCCACAGGCGATATTCTTTCCCGAGTGACAAACGACCTTACCGCCATGACAAACTCTTTGGAATCTACCGTTTCCAATATAATTGGTCAGTTTATTCTGTTGGTTGCCCTGATAATTATGATGATAATCAGCAACTGGAAACTGGCATTGATTTACCTTATCGTTCTGCCGTTGGGTTCTTTGCTTTCTTTGGCGGTTACCAAAAAGACAAACAAACTGTTCCGTAAGCAGAACGAAACAACGGGAAATCTTAATGCACTGGTCAGCGATATTTATGCCAATCACCTGCTGATGAAATCTTACGGGTGCGAACAGGTAAAAACCGAAGCGTTTCAGAAAGCCAACAAAAAATACTATACCGCATATGTCAAAAGCCGTTTTTTATCAGGATTTGTTATTCCGTTGTCTGTATTTACCAATAACATAGCTTATGTACTGTTATGTCTTCTGGGCGGTATTATGCTGTTGAAAGGAGAACTGACTATCGGTTCTTTTCAGGCATTTATCTTTTACGGCAATATGATTGGTACACCGCTTTCGGGACTGGCTTCATCAATGAACAATATACAGACAGGTCTGACAAGTGCCGACCGTATCTATGAATTTTTGTCTGAAGAAGAAGAACCTCTCGAGGACGCAAAAGAATTTTTGGATACATCGGTGGTAAAAGGAAAAGTAGAATTTTCTCATGTTCAGTTTGGCTATATTGCTGATAAAAAGCTGATGTATGATGTTTCTTTTACCGCCGAACCGGGACAGACAATGGCTATTGTAGGTCCCAGCGGTGCAGGAAAAACCACTTTAGTCAATCTTCTGATGAGATTTTATGAAGTATGGGACGGTACAATCACATTAGATGGTAAGGATACCCGAAAATTGAGTAAAGAAAATCTGCGTTCAGCTTTCGGTATGGTATTGCAGGATACATGGATATTTGACGGAACTATCGCTGATAATATTACCTACGGCAAGCCTGACGCTACCCGAGAGGAAATTATTAAAGTGGCTGAACTGGTGCAGTGCAATACATTTATAGACAAGTTACCTGATGGCTATGATACTTATATCAGTGAGGAAAATTCTGTGCTTTCCGCAGGCGAAAAACAGCTTTTAGTTCTTGCAAGAGCAGTTATTGCCGACCCTAAAATTCTGATTCTTGACGAAGCAACCAGTCAGGTCGACACAAAAACCGAAGCCATGATTACACAAGCTATGGAAAGACTGATGAAAGGCAGAACAAGTTTTATTATTGCTCACCGTTTATATACTATCAGAAACGCTGATAAAATTATCTTTATGAAAGACGGAGATATTAAAGAAGTAGGTTCACACGATGAATTGTTGAAAAAACAAGGCTATTATGCCACAATGTATAACAGTGGACTTTCTGCTGAATAAAGTAAAAGCCCGTTGTCCAAAAGACAATGGGCTTTTTTAGGAGTTTAAGGGCGTTGCCCTTAAAAATCCCACAAGGGGCTGCCGCCCTGTGTAAGTAACTTAGTGAAGGAAAAATATGAATTTATCTATGAGAACCAATCTAAGGATTGGTTCTTTTTTTATTGCTAAAAATTTATCGAACAAAAACAGACAATGGTTGATTAGACAAAAAA
>Ga0256407_10015038_pt1 | contig 10051 bp, 8 predicted proteins | sample RumenRJG_04DNA_FD_193489 | JGI IMG/M metagenome (GOLD analysis project Ga0256407, IMG submission 193489) | Bovine rumen microbial communities from Lethbridge, Alberta, Canada - RJG_04 | ecosystem: Host-associated > Mammals > Digestive system > Stomach > Rumen | place: Canada: Alberta | collected...
ATGATGATGCTGACCAAGATGACGACAGCACCGATAATCTGGTTGATGAGGCGGATGCCGTTGGTATCGAACTTCGTGCGAATCTTGTCGATGAGCCATGTCAGCCCGTACCACCACAACAGGGCGCCGCCTGCCACGCTGAGGAAGCTCACCAGCATGTCGAAAGGACGGCTGGGTGCAAAGGCGAACTGAGCGAAGAGTGCACCGAAGAGGATGATGATGAGCGGATTGGACAGCGTCAACAGGAAGGCCGTCCAACCGTTATACCACAATGTTCCCTTCTGCTTTCCCGACTGATGCATCTTCTTCAGCGGGTCGTTGCGATAGGTGAAAAATCCGAATATCAGCAGCACGATACTACCGATGACTTGCAAATAGAAACGATAGGTGGGATCGTTGACAAAATCGGTGATAAAACTCATGCCTATGCCCGTGATGAGGACATAGAACAGATCGCTTGCCGCAGCACCCACGCCTGTGATAAACCCATACCAGCGTCCTTTGTTCAGTGTGCGCTGCACACAAAGGATGCCCACGGGGCCCATAGGCGCAGAGGCAATCATGCCAATAAGCATACCCTTGAACACAAAGTCCAGGATGTTTGGTACGACTTGTAACATGGGTGCAAAGGTACGAAAAAGTTGAGAGTTGAGAGTTGAGAGTTGAGAGTTTTTTTACCCAAAATGGTAAAAAACGTTAAGCGGGCAGAAATAACTCTCAACTCCTAACCCCAAACTCCCAACTTCTTTATACCTTTGCAAGAAAGATTTCAACTAATAACTAACAACATTATGATTGAACAAGCAGGAATAAAGCCCTACGTCATCGGTTTGGACCTGGGCGGCACGAATTCAGTTTTCGGTATCGTTGATTCACGCGGCGAAATCAAGGCTACGACAGCTATCAAGACTGGTGGCTACGAAACTGTTGATGCCTACGTGGAGGCAGCAGTCAACGCACTTCAGCCCGTCATCGAGCAGGTGGGAGGCATTGAGAAGATCAAGGCTATGGGCATCGGTGCTCCCAATGGCAACTACTATTCGGGCACTATCGAGTTCGCTCCCAATCTGCCCTGGGCACACAACACGAAGGTGCCTCTGGCCAAGATGTTCAGCGACAAGCTGGGCGTTCCCGTGGGACTGACCAACGATGCCAACGCTGCCGCTATCGGCGAGATGGTCTATGGTGTGGCTCGTGGCATGAAGAATTTCATCGTCATTACCCTCGGCACCGGTGTCGGTTCGGGCATCGTGGTGAATGGACAGCTGCTCTACGGCTGCGACGGCTTTGCTGGTGAGTTGGGACACGTTATTATGGTGCGTGGCAAGGAAGGTCGTCCCTGCGGATGCGGGCGTACTGGCTGCCTTGAGGCATACTGCTCAGCTACGGGTGTGGCACGCACGGCGCGTGAGATGCTGGCCAAGACCGACCGCCCCTCGCTGTTGCGTGAGATGAATCCTGAAGACATCACCTCTCTCGATGTGAGCATTGCAGCTGGCAAGGGCGACGAGATGGCCAAGGAAATCTATGAGTTTACTGGCAGAATGTTGGGTGAGGCCTGCGCCGATTTCGCTGCGTTCTCCTCGCCCGAGGCCTTCATCTTCTTCGGTGGAATGGTCAAGGCTGGCGATCTCATCATGGAGCCCATCAAGCGTGCCTACGACGAGAATGTTCTGAAGATTTTCCGCGGCAAGGCTCAGTTCCTCGTCAGCGGTCTCGACGGCGCATCGGCCGCCATCCTCGGAGCTTCCGCCATTGGCTGGGAAGTGTAGTTTCTTAGCCTGAATAATAGATAAAATATTTTTACAAAAGTGACGGGAAAACAGGTCTCAACGAGGCTGAGAATGGCTCAGAATTCAAGACAGGACAATTTGCTGAAAAAACGCGAAAATGAGAGGGGTTGGCTATTTCGTTGATTGATAGTCGCTTAGCTCATATTCCTGCTTTTCGGGAGCATCCCCGTTTTCAAAAAGGTATATCCGCGTGAAAAAAAGTCAATGCCTTTTTTTCACGCGGAGCCTCTTTTTTAGCAAAAACATGCCGTTCTGGAGCAAAAAAAGGCCCATTTAGAGGCTGAAAAGCTGCACACAACCCATACGTGTGTGCAGTTTTTCAGCCGTGCTCATGCTCATCCGATGACCGTCAGACGGCAAAACACTGTCTTTCCGCTTCTATTTCACGAATTTCATTTGTAAAGAAATCGGAAATCAATTTTCTTTACATTTTTGAAAGTGCTATTGTTGCGATTATATCACATCAAAAAAAACTCTAAACTTTAGAATTGTAAAACAACAGAGCCTCGTGCCTCAAGGTCAATACCAACTGCTCCGTCGGGGCTCAGACTCAGCAGGATTTCTTTTCCCGTCAGCAGGTCGGTGGCTTTGCAGCTGCCCTCGGCCATACCTAAGTATTCGAAGGCATGGGCGGGAATGGTCAGCCCCATTGTGACGGGCACATCGTCGAAGTTGGTCACGACAAGCAGCGTGTCCTTCTTGGCTTTGCGGAAGAAGGCGAACTGCCGGCGGTACTGCCCGTTGGCATACATCAGGTCAAACATCATGCCCTCGGCAATGGCTTTGTTCGTGCGGGCAATTTCGAGCACTCTCTTATAGTATGAGATGAGTGCCTCGTCACGTTCTGTCTGCAACGACCAGTAGTCGAAAATGGTGGTGCGGCCGTCCATTCCGCTGAAACCCTCCTGGTCCATTCCGCGCTCGCCCCATTCCTGGCCGGCATAGAGCATGAAGGGATTCTGCTGCATTAGCACACAAGTAACAAAGCCAGGCAGCGCCTTCCATGCGTCGCCCACGAAGAAGTCGCTGGCAAGGCGCAGCTCGTCGTGGTTCTCCAGGAAATAGAGCATGTGGTCCTTGATGTCATCGGTCTGCTGCCAGGCCCAGGTGATGGCGCTGGTTTCGCGATGGTGGCAGAGCACATCGCTGACAGCGTCGTACATGCCCACCTTGTCGTAGAGCAGGTCGAAGCCAGAACTCAGATAGCGCCGATATTCCTGCGGATTGTAAACCTCGCCGATGAAGATGACGGCAGGATAATGCTCCTTCACCTGCGGCGTTGCCCATGCCCAGAATTCTGCGGGCACCATCTCGGCCATGTCGCAGCGGAAACCGTCGACGCCCTTCGCTGCCCAGTAGAGTAGGATGTGCAGCATTTTCTTCCATGTGTCAGGAATAGGGTTGAAGTGTCCTATGCGTCCTGCATAATAGTCTACGCCGTAATTCAGCTTCACCGTCTCATACCAGTCGTTCACGCCGGGTGCATTGTGGAAGCAGTCGTTGCCGGTGGCTTTTGCGGGCTTCTCTTCGTAAGGCCAAAGCTCGCCATGATAGAGGTCGAAGTATGGGGCAAAGCTCTGCTCAGGGCAGTAGTAGAAGTTGTTCTGCGGGTCGAAACCGTGCGTGGTGTCGTCGTCTTCGCCCAGGTCGATGACGCCCTCAGGCTTGGCGATGCTCTTGTACTGACGTGCCACATGGTTGGGCACGAAGTCGATAATCATTTTAAGACCGGCGCGATGGGTGCGGTTGACCAGCCTCTCAAACTCCTCCATGCGTTTCTCCACGTTGACGGCCAGGTCGGGGTCAACATCGTAGTAGTCGGTAATAGCGTATGGCGAGCCTGCGCGTCCTTTCACCACGGCTGGGTGCTGGCGCGGGATGCCGTACTTCGTGTAGTCGGTCATCGTGGCGTGGCGGATGATGCCTGTGTACCAGACGTGGGTCACGCCCATCTCGCGTATCTCTTTCAGCACCGAGGGCGTAAAGTCGTTCAGCTTGCCGCAGCCGTTCTCCTCAATTGTTCCATAAGGCTTTCGCGTCGTGTTCTTATTGCCGTAAAGACGGGTAAAAACCTGGTAGATGATAGTTTTCTTCATAATCTGCTTTGTTGTCTATTTATTCGCCCCTATTGGCGTAAGCACCTGCAAAGGTACAAATAAGTGAGTGGAAAACAAAATAATAATTACATTTTCTTTTCATCAGACACTCTTGAAGGGCGCAAAAGAAAAATGTGGCAAATGATTTGGAGATTCTGAATTTTTTCCGTACTTTTGCGAGCAATAATAACACACATTTTAAAACCTAAAAGAAAAACACTATGAACTTATCAGAAAAAGACTTGCAGCAGATAGCCGCCCGTGGTATCAGCGCAGCGCAGATTGAGACACAGTTGCATCAGGCCGCCACAGGCTTCCCTTTCCTCCGCCTTGAAGCTGCAGCAGCTGTGGGCAACGGCATCGTGGCACCTACTGCAGCAGAACGCAAGGAGTATGTAGATGCTTGGGAGCAGTATAAGGCCGAGGGTCACGGCATCGTGAAGTTCGTACCGGCCAGCGGTGCCGCCAGTCGTATGTTCAAGAACATGTTCTCGTTTGTCGATGCCGACTACGACGTGCCTACAACTGACTTCGAGAAGAAATTTTTCAACGAGATTGAGAAGTTCGCCTTCTACGATGCGCTCGATGCCGTATGTGTGAAGAACGAGGGAAAGGGCATTAAAGCTTTAATGGCTGAAGGAAATTATAAGGCCGTGGCATCCAATATGTTAAAGAAGGAAGGTCTGAACTACGGACAACTGCCAAAGGGCATGCTGCTCTTCCATAAATATCCCGAAGGTCCGCGCACGCCGATGGAGGAACACCTGGTGGAAGGCGCCCTCTATGCCGCTTCGAAAGGCGAGGCCCACGTCCACTTCACGGTGAGCCACGAGCACATGGAATTCTTCAAGCAGAAAGTGGCCGAGAAGGCCGATGGCTTTGCACAGAAGTACGGCGTGAAATACGACATCAGCTTCTCTGAGCAGAAACCCTCGACCGACACCATCGCCACCAATCCTGACGGTTCGCCCTTCCGCGAGGCCGACGGCTCGATGCTGTTCCGTCCGGGCGGTCATGGAGCACTCATCGAGAACCTCAACGAGATTGAGGCCGATGTCATCTTCATCAAGAACATCGACAACGTGGTGCCCGACCGTCTGAAGCCCGAGACGGTGGAGTGGAAGCAGGTCATTGCCGGTGTGCTGGTCAGCCTGCAGAAGAAAGCCTTCCGCTATCTGGAGCTGCTCGACAAAGGCGCTACCGAGGCAGAGCTGCAGGAAATGGCAGCCTTCGTAGAGAAGGAGTTGTGCTGCCAGCCGAAGGAGAACAAGGTGGACGCCGACTACCTGCGCCGCAAGCTCAATCGTCCGATGCGTGTCTGTGGCGTGGTGAAGAATGTGGGTGAGCCTGGTGGCGGCCCGTTCCTCACCTACAACCAGGACGGTACGGTGAGCCTGCAAATCCTTGAGAGCTCGCAGATTGACACAGCCAATGAGGAATATATGAAGATGTTCACGCAAGGCACCCACTTCAACCCCGTTGACTTGGTGTGCGCCGTGAAGGACTATAAGGGACGGCCTTTCAATCTGCCCGACTATGTGGACAAGAGCACCGGCTTCATCTCCAGCAAGTCGAAAGGCGGCAAGGAACTGAAGGCCCTCGAGCTGCCCGGCCTGTGGAACGGCGCCATGAGCGACTGGAACACCGTTTTCGTAGAAGTACCCCTCGGCACGTTCAATCCTGTTAAGACCGTCAACGACCTGCTGCGCGACCAGCATCAGTAAGCGAGGCAGACCACGATGCGCATCCATAAGACTCTGTCCATCCCGACTGAGTCTTATGGTCTTTCTTTTGCTACGCTGCCCATTACATAAACTTTTCATAAATCAAAAAACGCAACGCTGACAAAGAAAAGCCCCCCGATGTTTTGTGTTATGAGGTTTTTTATGTAATTTTGCAGCCGTATAAAATTCACAACAACAAAATAATGAACATTTTAGAACTTTCCGAGCAAGAAATATTGCGCCGTCAGTCGCTTGACGAGCTGCGCCGTCTGGGCATCAATCCCTATCCCGCTGCCGAGTATCCCACTAACGCTTTCTCCACAGAAATTATTGCCAGCTTCAACGACGATGCTGAACCCCGTGAGGTGTGCATCGCCGGTCGCATGATGAGCCAGCGCATCATGGGCAAGGCCTCGTTTGTGGAGCTGCAGGACTCGAAGGGCCGCATACAGGTCTACGTCACCCGTGATGACATCTGCCCCGATGAGAACAAGGATATGTACAACGTGGTATTCAAGAAACTGCTCGACATCGGCGACTTCATCGGTGTGAAGGGCTTCGTGTTCCGCACACAGACTGGCGAGATCAGCGTGCACGCCAAGGAGCTGACGCTGCTGTCGAAGTCGTTGAAGCCCCTGCCCATCGTGAAGTACAAGGACGGCGTGGCCTACGACAAGTTCGACGATCCCGAGCTGCGCTACCGCCAACGTTATGTCGACTTAGTGGTGAACGACGGTGTGAAAGACACATTCCTCAAGCGTGCCACTGTCATCCGCACCATGCGCAAGGTGCTTGACGAAGCCGGCTACACAGAGGTGGAGACGCCGACGCTGCAGATGATAGCCGGAGGCGCATCGGCACGCCCGTTTATGACTCACTTCAACGCTCTTGACCAGGACATGTACATGCGCATTGCCACCGAGCTCTACCTGAAGCGCCTCATTGTGGGCGGTTTCGAGGGCGTCTACGAGATTGGCAAGAACTTCCGCAACGAGGGCATGGACCGCAACCACAACCCCGAGTTCACCTGTATGGAGCTCTACGTGCAGTACAAGGACTACAACTGGATGATGTCGTTTACCGAGAAACTTCTTGAGACCATCTGCATTGCCGTGAACGGCAGCGCCGAGCGTGAAATCGACGGCAACATCGTGTCGTTCAAGGCTCCCTACCGCCGTCTGCCCATCCTCGACGCCATCAAGGAGAAGACCGGCTTTGACTGCGACGGCAAGAGTGAGGAGGAGATTCGCCAGTTCTGCCTGTCGAAGGGCATGGATGTCGACGAGACGATGGGCAAGGGCAAGCTCATCGACGAGCTCTTCGGCGAGTTCTGCGAGGGCACGTTCATACAGCCTACTTTCATTACCGACTATCCCGTCGAGATGTCGCCCCTCACCAAGATGCACCGCTCAAAGCCCGGACTGACCGAGCGCTTCGAGCTGATGGTCAACGGCAAGGAGCTGGCCAACGCCTACTCCGAGCTGAACGACCCCATCGACCAGGAAGAGCGCTTCAAGGAGCAGATGCGGCTGGCCGACAAGGGTGACGACGAGGCCATGATCATCGACCAGGACTTCCTCCGCGCCTTGCAGTACGGCATGCCGCCCACCTCGGGCATCGGCATCGGCATCGACCGCCTCGTCATGCTCATGACGGGCAAGACCTTCATTCAGGAGGTGCTGTTCTTCCCGCAGATGAAGCCTGAGAAGAAGGCTCCGCAGAGCAGCATCCAGGAGTGGGCTGCCATCGGCGTGGCTGAGGATTGGGTCTACGTGCTGCGAAAGGCTGGCTTCTACCTGATCTCTGATATTAAGGACGAGAAGGCTCAGGGACTGCAGCAGAAGATTGGCGACATTGTGAAGAAATACAAGCTCGACCTCCAGAAACCTTCAGTCGACGAGGTGCAGCAGTGGATTGAGAAGGCATAAAAAACCCAAGCCCTCAATAAACCAAAACAAGTATCGCATGTCTGGAGTGATAAGGAGTGAAAGGGGAGTGAGCCGACTGTCGTCGGCGGAAGTGAAAGGGACGATACTTTCTGAGCAGATGGATGTGGCAGAACTATCGTCACTTTCACTCCCCCTTCACTTCCCTTTCAATTCCCTTTCACTTCCAGCAAGCGAGCTTGCGAAAGTTGAATAAAACAAAACATTATGATTGGCTTTTCATCGGAGAAAGTAACCAAACATCCCTCCCTTCAGGAAGGAGTTGGTGGACTTTGTGGCCGTATAGCCATCATCGGTGGTGGCTCGTGGGCGACGGCCATTGCCAAGATTGTGTTGCAGCACACGCATCACATTGGCTGGTATATGCGCCGCGAAGACCAGATTGAAGACTTCCGTCGCATGGGCCACAACCCCAGCTATCTTTCCAGCGTACATTTCGACACCCGGGAAATAGTCTTCAGCAGCGACCTGAGCAAGATAGCCGACGACTACGACACGCTGGTATTCGTCGTTCCCTCGCCCTATCTGAAGAACCACCTGCGCAAGCTGAAGACACGTCTCAGGGAAAAGTTCATCGTCACCGCCATCAAGGGCATCGTGCCCGAGGAGAACCTCATCTGTACGGAGTATTTCCATCAGGCCTTCGACGTGCCCTACGACAACCTTGCCTGTATCGGAGGCCCCTCGCATGCCGAGGAAGTGGCCTTGGAGCGTCTCAGCTACCTCACCGTGGGCTGCTCCGACGAAGAGAAGGCCGACGACTTTGCCAGCATCCTGGCCAGCCCCTTCATCAAGACCAAGACCTCGTCAGACGTTGTAGGCATCGAGTATTCGTCGGTGCTGAAGAATGTCTACGCCATCGCTGCCGGCATCTGCGGCGGTCTGAAGTTCGGCGACAACTTCCAGGCCGTACTCATGTCAAACGCCGTGCAGGAGATGGCCCGCTTCCTGCAGGCCGTACATCCCATAGAGCGCAACGTCTACGACAGCGTCTACCTGGGCGACCTCCTCGTTACCGGCTACTCCAATTTTTCGCGCAACCGCGTCTTCGGCACAATGATTGGCAAGGGCTACAGCGTGAAGTCGGCACAGATGGAAATGGAGATGATAGCCGAGGGATACTACGGCACCAAGTGCATGAAGGAAATCAACCGCCACTGGCACGTCAACATGCCCATCCTCGACGCCGTCTACAACATCCTCTACGAGCGCATCGCTCCGCAGATAGAGATCAAGCTCCTCACCGACTCGTTCAGATAAATGGGTGAGAAGGCAATTCTACAATTACTTAATGTATCTCCTTCCTTCTTTGATATAAATTACCTTTGCTTAAATTAGGTCGAAAACGAGTGCTTCGCGTTATCTACGTGATGTGATGTTCGTGATGTTGCCACGAAAAAAAAGACGCCTACCTTCACAGGCAGACGTCCTTCTCGTTGCAAAAGACTTTCAGAAAACTGATAACGAACACTTAGATAGGACCGAACCCCATGCAGCTCGTTGTGGTGAGTGCCGTGATGGCTGCCGTAAGCATGGCCACCAGCACTTCTACGGCCTTGCGCTTGATAGCCGCCCAGACCTTGTCGCCGATTTTGCTGAACACGCTCATGGCTCAACTGCTTTAGGGATTGACAACGGGTTCGCCTGCGATGTACTCGCCCTTCTTGTCGGAGAGCTCGATTTCGCCCTTGCGGATGCGCTCGGCCAGAGATGTGTACTCGAGCTTGGCAACCTTCGTCACCTCCTTGGGAACCGACGCGCCGGTGGCGGTGAAGCGCAGCTTCGTGCTCTTGACGTTAGCCTTCAGTTCGAAGCTCTCGACATCGTCGGCGGGAGTAGAGGTCACCTGAGCACTGATGATGCAGAGGTTTTCGAGCTTGACGGGCTGGCCCATGAGGCACAGCTCGCGGATGCAGCGGATCATGTCGGTGAGCACACCCTTGATGACGCCAGGCGAGAACACGGTGCCGTGGCTGTGCATGTGGTCAGCCAGCTCCTCGAGGCCGATGGGCGACGAGTTCTTGGCGCGGCCGTAGACCTTGCCGAAGTTGACGTTGCCCTGGCGCTTGTCTTTGTAGAAATTAAGTTTAAGCATAGCAGAATGAAGTATTAGTGAGACAATGTGAAAAATATCGGTGCAAAGTTACGCCGACTTACACGTTTTTTCAATAGCGCACGCATGTAGGGCGCGCTGCACACGGCCGTCGGTTTGCGTTTTTCATATATTTTCACTAATTTTGCACCATGTTCTGCGTTGTGAACGTCCTGCTTTTCGCAGCCGTCTTCCTGGCCGGCCTGCTGTGCGGCTTCGTGCTCCACGTGGTGCTTACCAACCGCCGCATCCTTCGCCGCGGCTACCGACCCGAGGACGTGCTGGGCGCCTGAATAGGGCGTTAAAATCTGTGTCAATGTCTTAACACAGGTTAAAAACGGCATCGCCGTGACCGTTTTAACTTTTTTTGTGTTTTTTTTTTTTTTTCTTAGCAGAATGT
>Ga0256407_10015039_pt1 | contig 10051 bp, 9 predicted proteins | sample RumenRJG_04DNA_FD_193489 | JGI IMG/M metagenome (GOLD analysis project Ga0256407, IMG submission 193489) | Bovine rumen microbial communities from Lethbridge, Alberta, Canada - RJG_04 | ecosystem: Host-associated > Mammals > Digestive system > Stomach > Rumen | place: Canada: Alberta | collected...
GTCTGCGATCACGACGGCATGATCGTCGACAACGACAGCGTGATCTTCTTCAACTTCCGCGGCGACGGCGCGCGGGAGCTGACCCGCGCCTTTGTGGACCCGGACTTCTCCGGCTTCAAGCGCGAGCGCTTCCCGCTCACGTTTGTGTGCGCCGTGGAGTATGAGGCGCGGATGCCCAACGTGCTGGTGGCGTTCCCGCAGCCGGAGGTCAAGAACGACCTGCGCAGCTACCTCACGCTGATGGGCATGACCCAGCTCCGGGTCAGCGAGACCGGGCCGTGTATCGAGGGCATCTTCAGCGGCGAGTTCGACGTGGTGATCCTGCGTCTTCCCGGCTGCGCCGAGGCGGGTCACAACGGACAGTTCTCCGAGGCGATCAAGGCCGTGGAGGAGGTGGACGCCCAGGTGGGCAAGGTGGTGGACGCTACGCTCAGCATGGGCGGCATCGCCATGGTGACCGCCAGCCACGGCAACGTGGAGCGGATGCTGGACGCGGAGGGCCACGCCACGGGCCGCAATACGGACAGCCGCGTGCCGTTCATCCTCTGCGGCGCGGGGACGGAGCTGCGCGAGGGCAGACTTGCCGATGTCGCGCCGACGATCCTCGACGTGCTGGGCCTCGTCCAGCCGCCGGAGATGACCGGCAAAACGCTGATCGTGCGATAAATACAAAAAAGCGGGCGTGAGCCCGCTTTTTTGTATTTACTTTGTTATTGGTTCCATTCAGTACATCAGAACTTTAATATTTGTTGAGCCGCAATTAGGACACCGTGTATAATCAACAATACGACTCAATGCGGCATCTGCCATTTTTCCTTGCTCATACATATCATATCTTGTGCCTACAATAGAATTTAGAATGGAAACACCAGCGGAGAGCTTTGCCTGTCGCAATAATCTTACATTTGTTTCCAAGTCGCTCAGATAGAAGCAAGTTATCTTACCGCAAACATTGCATACCATGCGATACTCTGCATTACTAAGCCGTATCCTTTCTTTAAGCTCATCGCTTCCATTTTCAATAATATAATTATATGCTGTCTTTGCATCTTCCAACTGACTTCCTTTGTAAGGTATGTCAACATGTCCACCATTACGAGGAAATACAACCATAGCACCAACAGATATAAATAATCCACCTATTGGCTCTTGTAAGGAAATATCTACGATGTCTTTCAGCATAATAGCGGTTCCACCCGAAACAAGTCTATCGTCTTGCAATGTCCACTTTGGATTGAATCCGCCAGCATGTAGTGTGATATTCATTTATATTCCTCCTAAGACAGAATGTTCGCGGGTTACAAAAAAGTAGCGTACGTCAACACCGCACAATATAAATGTAAGGCTCCAATTTCTTATGCGTAATTCCGTATCCTTTTCTCTTGCGCTTAAATTTACTCCTAAATAGCGCTCGCGCAAACCGGCGCTTTTTAAGTCAGCGTGTTGCCTTTTTGATTGCAAGCGCGTCCTTGCACAGTTCTCTGACAACATCAGCCGCGCTTGTAAAATTTTTTTGTTTCTGATACTGTAAAATCTCCTTAATCAATTCTTCGTCTTTTTGTGCGTTGCCGATGGTGATGCTCCTACTCATATCTATCTCCCCTTCCGTGATCTATGTGTTCTCTTTCTTACTGATGCTTGTACAATATCACGTTTTGCACAGATTGTCAATTGTAAACATCATACAGATAATTTAATATCATCGTGCTTGCTTTACCATACTATTTGAGGTGAAGCACATGATAATGACGGCAGATCGCATCAAATATTTGCGGGAGCAGGCAAATATGACACAGGCAGATCTTGCGCGGCGGCTGGATATTACCCGTTCGAGCGTCAATGCGTGGGAAATGGGGATTTCCGTCCCATCCACGCAATATGTTGTGGAGCTTGCAGGAATGTTCCATGTATCGACGGACTATCTGCTATGCGTGGATAAAACCGCGACCGTGGATATACAAGGTTTGACTGAAACGGATGTACAAATGGTGCATATGCTGGTTGAACATTTGCGGAGTAAAAACAAGTAATTCGCATTACTTTTCTTCTGTTTCATGTTTAAAAGTCGCTTCGTCGGGACACAATACCCGTCGAAGCGATTCTTTTGTGTGCCGCGCAAGGCGGCGGAAAGGAAAAAAACATGAGCAATGCAGGTAGCCGCGGAACGCGGCGCTTATTCGACGGGACGGGCGTCTACATAGCCCTGTTCCTCGGTGTGACGGCCCTGGCCGTCGCGGGCTATTGGACGCTGATCCCTGATTCCGTGGTCGACGAGCCGGTCGTCGACGAAACCCCGCGCCCCGCCGCGGTGACGCCGATCGTCGCCGCGCCGGAGATCATCCCGGCGCCGGAGCCGGAGCCGGAGGTCGCCGCGCCGGTGCAAAGCGCGGTGGAACTGGAGCTGCCGGAGCCGGTGTACGTGTCGCCGGAGCCGCCGGCTCTGATCGTCGACCCGCTGGTGGGCGAGACCGTGGCGGCGTTCTCCATGGACGCGCTGCAATACAGCGACACCATGGGCGACTGGCGCACCCATGACGGCGTCGATATTGCCGCCGACCCGGGCACGCAGGTCTGCGCCGCCAGCTCCGGCACGGTGCTGGATGTGCGGGACGACGACCTGATGGGCACCACCGTGGTCATCTCCCACGACGGCGGCTTCGACACCATCTATGCCAACCTCCAGACCGTGCCGACGGTGGAGGTGGGGGACTATGTCACCGCCGGACAGGTCATCGGTTCGGTGGGCAAGACCGCGCTGAGCGAGTCCGGGGAGCCGCCCCATCTGCACTTCGGCGTGACGAAAGACGGCGAATACGTCGATCCCTTGGAATTTTTGAGATAAATTCTGATAGACACAGGACAATAGAATTAAAATTTTTAACCAAACCCATTGACAAACCGAAAAGCGGGTGCTATACTCCACCCAAACCGATGAGGAAGAGTGAGTAAGCCACACCTCTTTTCCCAAAGCGAGCCGCGGATGGTGGAAGCGCGGTGGAAAACGCGGGGCTGAATGGACTTCCGAGGGCAAGCGGAAAGGGTGCCGATGACGGGCGGACTGCCTGTTATGACGCGACCGAGTATGTGCGCCGGGGCAGGACTCCCCGTCAACAACGGTCAGCGTATGCAGTACGCGTAAGTGGGCGCGCAAGCGTCAAGCCGGGTGGCACCGCAGGATTTACCGATCCTGTCCCAGCAAAGAATTTTGCGGGGACAGGATTTTTTGTTCCCCGCGCGAAAGGTAGGAAAACACCATGGCAAACCAGAATATTCCGTACAAAATCTATCTCGAAGAGTCGGAGATGCCGAAGTATTGGTACAACGTCCGCGCGGATATGAAGAATAAGCCCGCGCCGCTGCTGAACCCCGGCACCCATGAACCCATGAAGCCGGAGGAGCTCTCGGGCGTATTCTGCGACGAGCTGATCGCGCAGGAGCTGGACAACGACACCCGCGAGTACCCCATCCCGCAGGAGATTCAGGACTTCTACAAGATGTACCGTCCGTCTCCGCTGGTGCGGGCGTACTGCCTCGAGGAAAAGCTGCAAACCCCGGCGAAGATCTACTATAAGTTCGAGGGCAACAACACCTCCGGCAGCCACAAGCTGAACTCCGCCATTGCGCAGGCGTACTACGCCAAGAAGCAGGGCCTCAAGGGCGTGACCACCGAGACCGGCGCGGGTCAGTGGGGCACGGCGCTGTCCATGGCCTGCTCGTACTTCGGCCTCGACTGCAAGGTGTTCATGGTCAAGGTCAGCTATGAGCAAAAGCCCTTCCGCCGCGAGGTCATGCGCACCTACGGCGCGTCCGTCACCCCGTCCCCGTCGGAGACCACCGAGGTCGGGCGCAAAATCCTCGCCGCGCACCCCGGCACCACCGGAAGCCTCGGCTGCGCCATCTCCGAGGCGGTGGAGGTCGCGGTGTCGAACCCCGGCTACCGCTACGTACTGGGCAGTGTGCTCAATCAGGTGCTGCTGCACCAGAGCGTCATCGGCATGGAGACGAAGATCGCGCTGGATAAGTACGGGATCAGGCCCGACATCATCATCGGTTGCGCGGGCGGCGGCTCGAACCTCGGCGGCCTGATCGCCCCGTTCATGGGCGAGAAGCTCCGCGGCGAGGCGGACTACCGCATCATCGCCGTCGAACCCGCGTCCTGCCCCAGCCTCACCCGCGGCGTCTACGCCTACGACTTCTGCGACACGGGCATGGTCTGCCCGCTGGCGAAGATGTACACGCTCGGCAGCGATTTCATCCCGTCGGCGAACCATGCAGGCGGCCTGCGCTACCACGGCATGAGCCCGATCCTGTCCCAGCTCTACGACGACGGCTACATGGAGGCGGTCAGCGTCGAGCAGACGCGCGTGTTCGAGGCGGCGGAACAGTTCGCCCGCGTCGAGGGCATCCTCCCCGCGCCGGAGAGCAGCCACGCCATCCGCGTCGCCATCGACGAGGCCATGAAGTGCAAGGAGACGGGCGAGGAAAAGACCATCGTCTTCGGCCTCACCGGCACGGGCTACTTCGACATGGTGGCCTACGAGAAGTTCCACAACGGCGAGATGAACGACTACATCCCCACCGATGAGGAGCTGGCGAAGTACCGCGCGAAGCTGCCGAAAATTTGATCGAGGCAGCAGAAAAGCCCGCCGTGAGGCGGGCTTTTTCGTCAGTCTCCAAGCTGTTCGTGCATGGATCTCATGGTCTTGCGCAGGAAGTACACCGAGAGGATCAGCGACATGATCTCCGCGATGGGATAGCTGAGCCACACCAACTCCAAGCGCCGCGTCAGGCTCAACAGGTACGCCGCGGGGAGCAGCACCACCAGCTGGCGGCAGATGGACACGATGAGGCTGTGCATCGGGTTGCCGATGGCCTGGAACACCGATCCGGCGATGATGCAAAAGCCCGCGAACAGATAGCTGGTGGCGATGATGCGAAAGGCGGGGACGCCGTCGCGGAGCATGGCGGCGTCCGCGTCGAAGATGCGCAGCAGCTGCGCGGGGAACAACTCGAACATCAGAACGCCGACAAGCATGATGCCGATGGCGGTGATGACGCTCAGGCGGATGGTCTGCTTCACGCGGTCGGGACGGCGGGCGCCGAAGTTGTAGGAGATGATGGGCACCATGCCGTTGTTGAGGCCGAACACGGGCATGAAGATGAAGCTTTGCAGCTTGAAGTACGCGCCGTACACCGCGGTCGCCACGGTGGAGAACGTGAGCAGGATCTGGTTCATGCCGAACACGAGGAACGAGCCGACGCACTGCATCAGAATCGACGGGAAGCCGATCTTGTAGACCTCGGCGGCGATGTCGGAGCGCCAGCGCATCTCCGAGGGCCTGAGGCGGACGTCCGGGTTATAGCGGATGTTGATGAAAAGCCCCAGGATCGCCGCGACGATCTGGCCCAGCACCGTGGCGATGGCCGCGCCGCGCACACCCATGGCGGGAAAGCCCAGATAGCCGAAGATCAGGATCGGGTCTAAGATGATGTTGATGACCGCGCCGGTGATCTGGGTGACCATGGACAGCGACGTGCGGCCCGTGGCCTGCAAGAATCGCTCAAAGCAGAACTGGTAGAAGATGCCGAAGGAAAAGCCGAGGCAGATGGTGCAGTAGACCTCGCCCGCGTCCACAATGCCCGCCACGTCGGTCTGAGTGCGGAAAAAGGGGCCGGAGCAGGTGAAGCCGATCACCGCGAACAGGAGCGCGCACAGCGCAAAGAGCACGATGCCCGTGTTCGCCACGCGATCCGCCATGTCCTGCCGCTTCTCGCCCAGCGAGCGGGAGATCAGCGCGTTGACGCCGAGGCCCGTGCCCGCGCCGAGGCCGATCATCAGCGCTTGCAGCGGGAACGCCAGCGACAGGGCGTTGAACGCGTCCTGCGACACGCGGGAGACGAAGTAGCTGTCCACCACGTTGTAGAGCGCCTGCAAGAGCATCGAAATCATCATCGGGATCGCCATGCTGAACAGCAGCTTGCCCACCGGCATGACGCCCATCTTATTCTCTCTGGTTTCCATGATTGATACTTCCTTTTGTAAAAAATGCGGCTTTCGCCGCATTTTTTATTTCTTGAGCTCGCCGTTGGCGGCCTTGGTGAGATACGCGTTGATGAAGCCGTCCAGCTCGCCGTCCATCACCGCCTGGATATTGCCCGTCTCATAGTCCGTGCGGTTGTCCTTCACCAGTTGATAGGGCATGAACACGTAAGACCTGATCTGGCTGCCCCACTCGATCTTGAGCTGTACGCCCTTTAAGTCGCTGATCTTCTCCGCGTGCTGCTGTAATTTGAGCTGCACCAGCTTCGCCTTCAGCATCTCCATGGCGTAGTCGCGGTTCTGGAACTGCGAGCGCTGGGTCTGGCAGGCGGTGACGATGCCCGTGGGCTTGTGGATCAGTCGCACCGCGGAGGAGGTCTTGTTGATGTGCTGACCGCCCGCGCCGGAGGAGCGGTAGACTTGCATCTCGATGTCCTCGGGACGGATCTCGACTTCAATATCCTGCGGCAGCTCCGGCATGACCTCCAGCGCCGCGAACGAGGTCTGGCGGCGGGCGTTGGCGTCGAACGGAGACACGCGCACCAGACGGTGGACGCCGTGCTCGCCCTTGAGGTAGCCGTAGGCGTTCTCGCCCCGGATCATGACCGTCGCGCTCTTTAAGCCCGCCTCGTCGCCGTCGAGGTAGTCGAGCATCTCGAACTCAAAGCCGTGCTTGTTCGCCCACTGCATATACATACGGTAGAGCATCTCCGCCCAGTCCTGCGCCTCGGTGCCGCCCGCGCCGGGGTGGAACTCCAAAATGGCGTTGCAGTGGTCGTACTCGCCGGAGAGCAGCGTCGTGAGCCGCGCGGCGTCGAGCTTCTGTTCCAGCTCGGCATAGCCCGCTTCCAACTCCGGCAGCAGGCTGTCATCGTCCATCTCTGTGCCCATGTCCACCAGCGCCAGCAGGTCGTCGCGCTCCTGCGCGAGCTTTTCATAGCGCTGCACCCTGCTTTGCAGCTGCTTGAGCTGGGTCTGGTTCTTCTGCGAGCGCTCCACGTCGTTCCAGAAGCCCTCCTCCTCGGCCTCGGCGAGCAGACGCTCGATCTCGTGCTTCGCGCTCTCGATCTCGAGCGCCTTGTAGAGGTTGTCGATGGTGTCGTCCATGCCGTGCAGCTTCTGCTTGTAGCTGTCGTATTCGATCACTGCCATGATACGTTTCTCCTTATCCAGATTCCATTAGTCGCAAAAGTTTATCACAAACCTCTTGAAAACGCAAGCAAAAACGGTACAATAGAGGGGCTATGAACGAATTTTTTGCAGGAACTTACGATATTGCCGTGATCGGCGCGGGACACGCGGGCATTGAGGCCGCGTTGGCCTGCGCGCGCCTCGGCATGAAGACCGTGTGCTTTACCATCAATCTGGACGCCGTGGGCAACATGCCCTGCAACCCCGCCATCGGCGGCACGGGCAAGGGTCACCTCGTCCGCGAGCTGGACGCGCTGGGCGGCGAGATGGCGAAGGCGGCGGACAAGGCGTGTATCCAGTATCGGCTGCTCAACCGCGGCAAAGGCCCCGCGGTGTGGTCGCTGCGCGCGCAGGCCGATCGCCGCCGCTATCAGGAGGTCATGAAGCACACGCTGGAACGGCAGGAAAACCTGCTGGTGCGTCAGGCGGAGATCGTCGATCTGCGCGTGGAAAGCGGCGCGGTCAAGAGCGTCGTCACCGCTACCGGCGGCGTGTATTTGGTCAAGGCCGTGGTGCTGTCCACCGGGACGTATCTCGCGGGGCGCACCATCATCGGCGAGTGCATACAGGAAAGCGGCCCCGACGGGATGCACGCCGCGACGGCGCTCGCGGACGTGCTGAACGCTCTGGGGCTTCCCATGCGCCGGTTCAAGACCGGTACGCCGCCCCGGGTCAACGCGCGGAGCGTGGATTTTAGCAAGCTGGAACGGCAGGACGGCGACGCCGTGCCGGCGCCGTTCTCGTTCGAGACGACCGACGCGCCTAACAATCAGGCGGTGTGTTACCTTACCTACACCAACGCGGAGACCCATCGGATCATCCACGAAAATCTTGACCGCAGCCCGATCTACTCCGGCGTCATCGAGGGCGTCGGCCCGCGCTACTGCCCGTCCATCGAGACGAAGATCGTGCGCTTTCCCGACAAGGCGCGGCACCAGCTCTTCATCGAGCCGATGGGGCTCAACACGGAGGAGCTGTACATTCAGGGCTTTTCGTCCTCCATGCCGGAGGAAGTGCAGGCCGCCATGCTCCACACACTCCCGGGTCTCGAGCACGCGGAGATGACCCGCCCCGCCTACGCCATCGAGTACGACTGCGTCGACCCCACGGCGCTGCTGCCGACGCTGGAAACGAAAGCGATCAAGGGCTTATACGGCGCGGGGCAGTTCAACGGCTCGTCGGGCTATGAGGAGGCGGCGGTGCAGGGCTTCGTCGCGGGCGTGAACGCCGCGCTCAAGCTCAAGGGCGAAGCCCCGCTGATTCTGGGGCGCGAGCAGAGCTACATCGGCACGCTGATCGACGACCTTGTGACCAAGGGTACCAACGAGCCGTATCGCATGATGACGAGCCGCAGCGAGTACCGCTTGCTGCTGCGGCAGGACAACGCCGACGAGCGGCTCACCGCCGTCGGCCACCGCATCGGGCTGGTCAGCGACGAGCGCCTTACCGCCGTGGAGGCGAAGTACGCCGCCGTGGAGCGGGAGATCCGGCGGTTGGAGCACACGGGCATCCCGTCCTCCGACGCGCTCAACGCCCTGCTGAGCGCGCGCGGCACAGCGGAAGTCCACGACGGCGCGACGCTGCTGAACCTGCTGCGCCGCCCGCAGCTTTCCTACGGCGACCTGCGCGCGTTCGATTCCGGCTGCGCGGACTTCCCCGCCGCGCTCGCCGAGAGTGTCGAGATCGCGGTGAAGTACGAGGGCTACATCAAGCGCCAGAAGGCGGAGGTCGCGGAGTTCGCGCGGCTCGAGCGCAAGGCGCTGCCGGAGACGGTTGACTATAGCGCGATAGACGGTTTACGGCTGGAAGCGCGCGAGAAGCTGGACGCGATCCGCCCGCGCTCTTTGGGGCAGGCGAGCCGCATTTCGGGCGTCAGCCCCGCGGACGTCGCGGCGCTGATGATCTGGCTCGATCGGAACAACGGATGAAAAAACCTCCCGCCACGCGGCGGGAGGTTTTTGGCACTATTGCAGGTCTTGCGCGGGGGGCTCGGGGGCGGGCTGCTTGACCAGCTCGTAGAAGCCCGCCTGCGAGAGCCGCAGGTACGGCGTGAGGAAGATCTCGACCAGCGCCAGCAATATACTGCTGATGAGGACGTAGAGCACGTCGCCCGCCGCCGAATCCGGCAGCGCGGGGCCGAGCAGCATCTGGGAGACGGTGAACACGGCGAACTCGCCCAGCAGCAGCGGCCAGAAGCTCACATACAGCCCGAGGAGCTGCCACTTATGCCCGCGCATCTCCACGCGGCTGCGGCGCAGCGCCTCGAACGCGCTGATCTCCGGCTCGTCCACCAGATGGAACAGCGCCATGGAGTAGGAAAACAGCAGAATGACGCCCGGCAGGATGAACAGCGAAAAGCCGAGGCCGATCAGCGACCACATCAGCACGTCCAGCAGCACCACCTTGCCCGCGAAGGGGAAGGCGTCGAACAGGCTGTCGTAGGGCAGGGTTTCGCCGCGGTGGACGCGCAGGCAGTAGAGCAGGAACCCCGCGTTCAGCACGCCGGAGATCAGCACGATCAGCACGTCGAAGAACGAGAACGCCACCGGCAGGCCGTTCACCGCCGCGGAGGGCATCAGCCGTCCGGCGACGACGCCGACGAGGTTGAGGCCGAGCGTGATCGCCAGCAGCAGCGCCGTCATGCGCAGCGGCAGCACGCGCGCGGTGCGCATCAGATTCCACGACCGCTCCCTGAGCGTGCGCGGGTCAAAGGATTCGGGCATGGGCATACCTCCCATTATAAACGATACCATATCCTAGCACAAAAAACGAAAAAAGGCAAATCCTGTGGAAAAAACGTATGTGTCAAGTACGCGTTGG
>Ga0256407_10015041_pt1 | contig 10049 bp, 6 predicted proteins | sample RumenRJG_04DNA_FD_193489 | JGI IMG/M metagenome (GOLD analysis project Ga0256407, IMG submission 193489) | Bovine rumen microbial communities from Lethbridge, Alberta, Canada - RJG_04 | ecosystem: Host-associated > Mammals > Digestive system > Stomach > Rumen | place: Canada: Alberta | collected...
AAAAAAAAAAAAAAAAAATAAAAAAAAAAAAAAAAAAAAAAAAAAACAAATACAGAATATGTAAAAAAAAATATATAAAAAAATCAAAAATTAATCTTACAAATAACCTAATAAACTTAAAAAAAATTAACAAATAATAAAAACAATACCAAAAATAATTAATTAACCCCCCAAATTTCTGGAATAATAGAAACAAAATATTTCCCATTATCATGAGGAAGTAAAGCATACATATCCCTATGTAAATTAATAAATTCCTTTTCATTAATAACCAAACCACCAACAGCAGCAAAATTAATTCCTTCTTCCAATTTTTTTTTAGCATAATCAACTTTTCTTCCAAAAATAGTAACTAAAGGTAATTTTTTACAATTAACATTTTTCCAAACATCATCAATTTCAATTACTCCATTTTTATTTAATTTACTAAAAACTTTTTTACATTGATTTATTAATAATGGAGGAGGGTCAATTTTAAAAAGTGAACTAAATTTTGAAACTGAAAATGATGTCTCGTCATTTGAAATATGTTTTATTAAAGTTGATTGTTCTATTTTTGTTAAAAAAATACCAAATTGAGATAGAAATTGATCTAATGATGATATTGATATTAATTTTGAACCAGAAAAATCTTCTGTGTAAATTAATGTTTGTAAATCGTTTAATGAATATATTTGTTTGTTGTATCTCATTTGGTTTATCATTTTTGCTATTACAAATTCTATACTTGAATCTGCCATTTCGGTTTTTTTTTATTTTTTATTAAGTTTTTTTTATATTGATTTATACTTAAATGGTTTTATAAATTTTATTTTTATAAAGTTTTTTTTTATAATTTTTTTTTGATATATTTTTTTTATTATAATTTCTTTCTTTATTATTGTTAATTTAAATATTTATGAGAATAAAAATGTTATTTTTAAAAAATTATTTTATAAAATGTATAAAGAATTTTTAAAGAAAATAGTTAAAAATAAGCCTTTATTTTCAACTGAAATTTGTTATATTCGAAGAAAAACAAATGAAATTGATTTAAATAAGGATAAATTATTTTATGAATTTTTAAAAAATAATGAAATAATACAAGAATTTGAACCAAAATTAGAAGAACCAATTTTAGATACAAATACATTTAATATAAATAATGCCTTTTATGATGCATTTGAAAAAATGAAACAAGATATAGAATGGAATAATTATTCATTTTCAAAAATAGTATATATTAAATTATATCAATTCTCAAAGAGATTAAGAAAAAAAATAATAAAATTTTCTTTATTAAATTTAAAAAGAGTATCAGAAGTAATTGAAAGTTATAATCCAATATATAATCAAAGTAAAACAAAACATAATTGGGAAAAAAATCCCAAAGAATCATATGAAATTTATTATCAAATAATGATAAAAAAAACTAATAGTTTAAATAATGAAAAAGTAAAATATAATCTTATTAAAAAAGAAATTGGTGAAAAATCTGAAATTGTTATTTTAACAAGGGATAAATTTGACAAAAAAAATTTAATTTTTAATGGAAAATTATGTAATGTATATGTTCAAAATGAATTATCCAGAAGAAAAAAAGAAGGAAATTCTTTAAATAGTGATATAATGAATAATTATCAAAATAAAAAAGAAATTATTTTTAGTCTTTTAAATACTCCTAAATTTTTAAATAAATATGAAAAAGAAAAAGAAGAAAAAGAAAAGGAATTATCTCAAAAATTTATTAATGATGAAAAAGAATTGTTTAATAATAAATATAATAAAAATATTAAAAAGGAAAAATCTTTTAATTTCATAAATTCAATTACTAATGAAACAAAATTTAATACAATCAATACAACTTCAAGAAATATTAATTCAAAATTATTCAATACTTCAAAATTCAAATTTAAAACAAATGATAATTTTAGAAAAAAGTTATTAATATCAAAAAAATATTTCAAAAATTATTCGCAACAAAAGAAAAAAAAAATTCCAAAATTAAAAGAATTTTTATTAAATAAAAGTGATTTTTATTATTAGAGTAATATTCAAAAATAAAATTGTAAATACAATAAATAAATTTTTTTATTTTAATAAATAAAATATAAGAAATTATAAGTATAAATATAATTATTATTATATAAATAAATAATGTCGAATTTCAATTTACAAAATGAATTAGATGAAATTTCTTCAACTCAAACACGTTCACAATCAATAAGCAAAAGTATAATAGTTAATAAAGTATTTATTATATATAAATAGTTAATTCTGATTTTCATCATTCTAGAATGAAACTTAATAGCAATAATTTATTTGCTTTTCAAGTAAAAAATTTTTTTAACTTTTTTTTTAGGAGGAACCATATTTTTTTGATGGTGATGATGAACATTCAAATATAAATGATACTTTTTATATTCCAAGAAATTCAAATTTAGGAGATTCTAATTTTTTTAGTAATTATAATGAAAAATCAGTTTTTAGATTAAATGAAACTACAATTGATAAACAAATGGAAGATGATAATAAAAGTTATTTTACTTTTGATTTAGAATTAGAAAAACAAGTTGATTTATTAACTGATTGTGATGATGATGATAATGATTTAAATGATGCTAAATTAAATTTAAATAATGATATTTCTATGTTAAGTTCAAATAATAATACTTTATATAGTAATCCAAGTAATTTAACAACTCCTTTAAAACATAATAATAATAATAATATTATTAATGCAGATATTGAAGAAAAATTATCTTTAATTTATAATACAAAAAGAGCAAGGAAATTTTCAAGAGAATCTTTAAATTCTTTATTCGAGAAATTCCCAGATAATAATAATAATTTATTAAATACAAATTTTATAAATGGAAAAGAAAATAATAATTTAAATCATAATAAAACAATGATAGATTTTCAATCAAATTCTTTAGAATTAAATAATAGAAATAACTTTCCTCAATTTAGTAATAATGCAATGTATTATGGAAGATTAAATAAATATCAAAAGCCAATAATTCCATATTATTCATTTTATAATAATCGAAATAATATTACTACAATGACAGATCATTATCATAATTATATAAATATATCAAATTCTTCAATGCCAGTTATGAGGATGATGACAAATAAATTTACTCAAAATTCAAATATATCAATTGATAGTAAATCAGGAAATGAAAAAATAATTGCTATGATAAAAGATCAATCAGGAAGTAAATTTATTCAGAAGAAAATTGAAGAAAAATGTCCTGAATTTTTATATAAATTATACGAACAAATAAAAGGTAATTTAATTGATATTATTAATGATCAATACGGTAATTATGTTATTCAAAAATATGTTGAATTATGTGATAAAAAAATAATATCATTAATGTTAAATCAATTACAAAATTCTCTTTTAGAAATTAGTTTAAATTCATATGGAACAAGGGCATTACAAAAATTAATAGAAAATTTATCATCTTCTTTTTCAGATGATGATATTAATATTATATTAAATTTTATTAAGGGAAATGTTTATAAAATGATAAGAGATATTAATGGAAATCATGTTATACAAAGTATTATTGATGCAATTAAAAATAAAGATAAATTAACTCCTCTTTATAATGAAATGAATGAAAATATGATTGAAATTTCTAAAATTAAACAAGGATGTTGTGTTTTTCCTAAAGTTTTAAATAATATTGGAGAAGATGATTTAGGAAAAATAATTAAAAATATTATTGATAATTTAGAAATTTTAATTAATGATGAATATGGTAATTTTATAATTCAGAGAATTATAAAATTAAATAGAGAAAATTATAATAATCAAATTTTTGATTTTTTAAAAAATAAAATTGTTAAATTAAGTACTCAAAAATATTCATCAAATGTTATTGAAACTTGTATTTTAGAGGGATGTAATATTAGGGATAATGTAATTGAAAAATTAATAGAAAAGAATAATGTTACTAATTTAATTTGTGATCAATTTGGAAATTATATTATTCAAAAATGTTTACCATTAGTTAAAGGAAAGCAATTTAAATCAATGATTGATCAAATTAAAAAAGCAGTTAAAACTTTAAATCAATCAAATCATGGAAGAAAAATTTATGAAAATTTATTGCGTAATTATAGAGATTATTTCCAAGATTCAATGAATATTGTATATAATAAAGGAAAACAAAAAAAAAATAATGGTAAATAAAAAAAATTTTATTAGTTTTAATTTTATTATATGTTAGCCTTGTACTATGATTTTAATTTATTCTTTTTAGAAATATTTGTTTTTTATTAATATTATTATTAAATTGAAAAATATCCGAATTATATATTTAATAAATTGTAAAAAAATCTTATAAAAAAATAAAAATAAATAATATAAAAAATTAAAATAAATATAAAAAAAAATTTAAAAATGGATGATAACTATAATATAGAAATAAATTCAAACCAAGATAAATATAATAAAAGATATGAAAATGAAAATCAGCTTCAGCCAACATTAGATGAACCAATATCAACATCAATAAAAAAAGATTTACAATTAATATATGAAAAAACAAAAGTTGCAATGTTACCAATGAATGAATCAAATTCAACAGAAAAATTAAAAGATTGGGATTTTTGGGGACCATTAATTTTTTGTTTATTTCTAGGATTAATATTATCATTAGGAAGAAATGATTCAAAAGGAGGAAAAATTTTTATTTTAATTTTTGCAATTGTATGGATTGGTGGTTTTATTATTAGTATTAATTCACAATTTTTAGGTGCAAAATTAACTGTTTATCAAAGTATTTGTATTTTAGGTTATTGTATGTTTGCTATTGTAATTGCTGCTTTGGTTAATTTTATTTTAAATTTTATTCCTCCTTTATTTAAGTTAATTATTGGATTATGTGGTTGTAGTTATTCAATTTATGGTAAGTTAAATATTTTTTTTAATATTTTTTTTTCTTAGCTGCTATGACTTTTGTTTCAAGGGTTATTGATAAACAAGATAAGAAATGGTTAGTTGTTTATCCTATTTGTTTGTTTTATTTGTTTTTAACTTGGTTTTGTTTGGCTAAATAAATTTTTTTTATATTTAAAAATATTTTTTGATAATATTTAAATTTTATTTTTTTAATTTAAAAAATTATTATTTTATTAAAGTATTAAATTTATTTTTAATTATTATTTAAAAATCATTTAATTATATTAATCAAATGTTAAGATTATATTAATATTTATATTAACAGAAACAAATATCAAAATAAAAAAATTTTTATTTTAATTTCCTTTTATAATAATATCAGAACGTTTACTTAATCTTTCAGATTTTGCAGTTTCATTTAAATTTTCAGTCTCAATATAATCTTTTAATAAATTAGTATTTTCATTTTCATCTTTGTTTAATATTTCATTTTTAAATTTATTATTAAAAATAGCACTTTTATTTTCTAATTCATTATTATTAATTTTTGCAGTTTTAATATTTAGATTTCCTTTAATTTTATTATTACAAAAGGATTTTCCTTTATATTCATTAAATTCATTATTCATTTTTTTTTCTATAATAATTGAATTTTCAATATTTGATTTTGTTAAATATGATACATCTTTCAAAATTAATTCATTTAAATTATCCATTTTAGTATTATTTGATTTATCATCAAATTTTGTTAAATTAATAGTAAGATCATTTGGATTTATTTCATTATTATTGTTTAAATCAGAAAATAAAACTTGTAAACAAAAATTTTTTGAAATTTGAAATGAATTTATATTTTGACTTGATGATAATAAATTCCATTGATAATTTGAAATCATCATTTCATTTTTTTTTAATATACTATCAACATCATTTATTATTTGTGTTTTTTCTTCTTTTATTGGCATAATATTTAATTCATCTATTTTATTACCATTTAAATATTTTGTTGTCATTTCTTCTTTTTTTTTATTTTCATTATCTTTTGATAATAAAAATTCTTCATATAATTTATTTTTAATTATATTATAAATTGATTCAATATTATTATTTTGTGTTTCATTAAAAACATTTTTAATAATCATTAATATATCAAAATTAAAATATTTTAAATCTTGTCTTGGACAATAAAAAAAATTATATGAAACATTTGTACTAATATAAAACTCCATAAAAAACATTTCAATTTCTTTATGAATTTTTGGTTCATTAAATCTATATTCAATGTGATTTGATTCTTTAATAACATCATTTCCATAAATAACATCAAATTCTTTATAAATTTTATTATCATTTTCATTTCTTGATAATTTTTTTTGTGAATAAATATGTATTAAACTTATTCCTTTTAATATTGGAATAAATTTAATTATAAAAAGTAATCTTGGATATGTTGAAGTATATTCTAATTTTACAAAATAATCTTGATAATCACTTGTTTCAACTTTATTTGAAAATTTTTGATAATATGATTTTTTTAAATTATTAGAATGATATAAAAGTTCTTTCCATAATAATTCTCGATTTTCTAATTTTTCAATACTAGGTTTTTTATCCATTGAATTTAAAGAAAATAAAATTTTTGATGACTCAAGTTCTATTACATAAAATTGATTATAACGTATATTTGATTGATATGTATTTTTTCTTTGTAATATTTTATGAGAAATTTTATGAAAATGTTCTTTTAAAGGAAGAAATAAAAATTGTTCATAAAGTTTACTTTTTATTTTATCATTTGTAGAATATATTGACTTATTATTTATTATTAATTCACTTATTTCTTTTATAAAATTTAAAAATGAAATTATAAAATGTAATAAAAATATTTTGATTAATGAGTTTTTTGTTTCATTTGAAAAAATTGCTATTACTGTAAAATTAATGTTTTTTAGACTTAAAAAAAAAATTTTTTCTTCATTAATTAAAAGTTGACTAAATGCTATTTCATTTTTGAATAATTTATCATTTGTTTCTTTTGAATATAAATTTTTAGTTATGTTTAATAATATTTTTATTTCATTTTCAGTTTTTTTTGGATATTCATTATTTATATATTTATTGAATATAATTTTTCCTTTTGAAATTATAAAAATTTCTTTTAAATTAAATTCATATAATTTTGAATTTTCCATTTCATCAATTAGAGAAATACTTTCATTAGTATATTCAATTTTACTATAATGTATATTAATAAATAATTTACATAACTTCCTTAATCATCTTTCTTATAATTAGACTTTTTTTAAAATCATTAAAAAAAGATGAAATTGTACTCATTTAAATTAAATTTTGTAATTTATTAATCAATAATTTTTTTAATATATATATTATATTAATTATAATAAATAAAATAAGCATTAATATATATATTTATTTTTTATTTTAATTCATTTCTTATAATAACTCTAGGACCATCTCTAGAAATTTTATGATTTATTCCATAATTATTATTATTAAATTTTTCAATTACATATTTATTATTATTATTATTGAAATTATGTTGATTATTATAATTATTATTGAAATGATATTTTAATTTAATTGGAATATTATAATATTGCCTTTCATTTCCTTTTTTTTGATATTCTACTTTACCATATGATATTTTCCTATTTGGATTTATAATTATTTTTTTATATTGGAATATTGGTAAATTATTATTATTATTATATCCTTTATTGAATAAATTTGGATTCACATTATTTGATGGACCTCTTTTAATTCTATTACTTTCTGGTCTGTGTAATATATTATTTTGTCTAAAATCTAATAATTTAATATTTTTATTAATTTCATTTAATTCTTTTTTCTTTTTATTTATTTCTCTTTCTTTCTCAAGATATTCATTAATATAATTTCTATTATTACTAAAGATATTATTATTATAAAGATAATTATTATTATTGTAATTAACATTATTATTATTTCCTAAAATATGATATTCTCCTCCTACTGAATTTGGTCTATTTGGATTATAATTTAATAAATTATTTTGATTTTTCCTATTAGATGAACTTTCTGGCCTTCTTTGAATTGGTATAGCATTCATTTTTATTTGATTATTATTATTTTCTATTTGTGATAATGGACTATTATTTATATTTTTATTATTTGATTCTTCTTTTCCTATTTTTGATAAAGGTTCATTATTTATTTGTTGTTCATTATTATTATTATTACCTCTTCTTTTTATTTTTACAGAATTATTTTGATTTGAATTATTTTCTTTTTGATTTATATGATTTGGGCTTAATTTTTGTTGATTAACATTAACTATTTTTTCTAAATTATTCCCATTATTTAATTGATTTGACTCATTATTTCTTTTAGAATTATTTAAATTATCTTTATATATTGATTGAGTGATAGGATTTATTTCTGATTTTTCTAAATTAGAATTGGTTTTAATACATTCACTTATTTTTGTATTATCACTTGTTTCTTCATGACTTTGAACAGAATTTTTCAAAGTAATTCTTTTTGTATTATAATCAATAATATTATTATATTTTTGATTATTTGATTCTTCATTTCCCTGATTATTATTATTTTTAGTTTTATTATAGTAATCATTTTTAATATTAAAACTATTTTTAGATTTCATTCCAATTAAATTATTACAAATATTATGATTATTACTAATATTAGAATTATTACTAATATTTCCACTTGGAGTATTATTAATATTTTTATTATTATTATTTGATATTAAATTATTTTCTTTATTTTTTTGACTTTCCATTATTGATTTATAAAAACTTTGTTTAACAGTTTCATATTCATCATTTTTCATCATTTCTTCTTGTCTTAAAGTCTTATCTAAATATCTCTTAGGTAAATTTTTATTAATCTCAATCATATTTCTAGGTAATTTAATAGTTTGCATTAATAAAGCTTTTTCCCCATTAGAACAATTTTCTTCACAAAAATTAATTTCTTTCATTTTCCTTTTAACAATATCAGAATTTAAAATTTGTTTAACATTAAATCTTTTTTCAGGATTAACAACAATCATCATTTTTAATAAATTTCTTAAATCATTAGAATAATTATTTCCAATATCACAATATTCTCCTTTAATAATATTATTACACAATCCTTTAAAATTAGTTCCTCTAAAAGGAGGATGTAAAGTACACATTTCATAAATAATACAACCAGCACTCCAAATATCACATTTATAATTATAAGGTTTTTCTTTCCAAATTTCAGGAGGAGCATAATAAGGAGTTCCAGTTTGAGTAAAAGCTAAATCATTTTTTGCTATTATTGATACATTTAAATCTCCTATTTTCAAAGTACCATCTTTTAATAGAAATAAATTTGCTGATTTTAAATCACGATGCATTATTTTATTATCATGTAAATATTGTATTCCTTCTAATAATTGAAATATCCAATTCCAAATTGTATTTTCATTAAAAATTAATTTTTTTTTTAAGTTATTTTTTATTTTTAATGATATATCACCATCATCTGCATATTCCATTATTAAGTTTAATGTTTGTGATTCTTCGTCAAAAAACGATTCTTTATATCCTATTATGTTTTTATGATTTAATGATGCTAAAATACGAATCTCGTTTAAAGCATTTTTTTTGTCTTTTTCTGGTAATTTTGACATTGCTATTCTTTTCATTGCGTAATATTTATTATCTGATTTTCTTTGAACTAATTGTACTGAACCAAAGGATCCTTTTCCTAAAAATTTTCCTAAATAAAAGTTATTTAATGACATTTATTTTTTAATTTAATTTTTATCAATTTTATTTTTTATTAAATATTTTTTTTATTGTAAAACGTTTTGGAATTAGAGGGTTTTGGGAAGATGGTTTTTTATATATTATTTTATCGACTCCTTTCAAATATGAAATTTAGTTATTGCTAAATTAGAGGATGAAAGTATTAAATATATAAAAAAAAATCAAATTTATTATTCGATTTATAAGAAAATAGAGCAGTTATAAAAAAAATATTTATCTTAATTAAGATAATAAATTTATTAAGACAATGATAAAAAAAATTAAATTAAAAAAAATCTTAATTTAAAAAAAAATTAATTAATTAATTAAATTAAAATTAAATAAAA
>Ga0256407_10015042_pt1 | contig 10049 bp, 6 predicted proteins | sample RumenRJG_04DNA_FD_193489 | JGI IMG/M metagenome (GOLD analysis project Ga0256407, IMG submission 193489) | Bovine rumen microbial communities from Lethbridge, Alberta, Canada - RJG_04 | ecosystem: Host-associated > Mammals > Digestive system > Stomach > Rumen | place: Canada: Alberta | collected...
GATGAAGTTAAAGAAGAAGTTTTAAAAGAATTTTATGATTGAAGAATCTTTTTATTTATTTTATTATATTTTTTAAAAATGAAAATTGAAATTTAAAAATTATTTTTTTTTTTATTATTTATTTTTAAATTATTTTTCAAATTATAATAGAGAAAATTAAAATATTTAATAAATGTTTTTTTAAATAAATGAATTCAAGTTTTGAATGTCATAATTCTACAAATTCTATAATAAATAATAATGAATATATACCAATATATAATTGCACAAATGAAATAGGTTTTACTAAGAATTTTATAATTCGTTATATAATGATATTGTTTTCATTATTAGGATTAATAGTAAATTTTATAATTCTTTTAAACTTTTTCTTTAAAAATAAAAAAAAGAAAAATAATGCTTCAATGAAAAGATTATTTATTTATTCATCATATACAGAAATTATATTTTGTATTTATTGGATTTTTTCATTAATTTTTTTAAATAATGCTGGAGAAATTTATAATTTTTATTTAAAACATAATATAATTTGTTATTTTGTATCATCTATTTTTTTATTTGCTATAATTTTCAATTTTACTTTTGAAAATATTTTACTTTATCATTTTAATAGTATAAATGAAAATCCAATCAATGCTATTTTAAAACCAAATAAAAATATTGTTAAATATTTAATTGTTTCAATATTAACTTCAATAATAATTTGTATAATTGCTGATTATTATAAAATTTTTGGAATTAGTGTAAGAAATAATATTTTATAAAAATATATTTTTTAATAGGGAATGATAATAATATTTATAGGAACAAACAATAAAAATGCAATTATGTTTTTTATTATATTAATAGTCTTTATAATAATAGCATTATTTCAAATAATAAAAACTTTATATATTGGAAAAATGTTTAATTATGATAAAAAATTAAGAAGTTTATATATAAAAAATTCTATTTATGTAATTATATATTTCATATTACATTCCCCTTTAATTTACATAAACATATATTCATTTTTAAACAAAAATAAAATAAAAGAAAATAATATTACTTTTACAACATTATCATTAATATCAACAATAATAACATCATCTATTCCATTAACAATGAGTTTAATAAGAATATATTTTGAATTTAATAGAATAGAATTTATACACCAATGGAAAAAAAGAAAAAAATTATTAAAAAAATACGAAAATCAAAATTATAATCATCTCTATCAAGAATTATCACTTTCATTAACAAGAGATGACCCATTTGAATGGTTAGAAAAACATAGATTAAAATTTTTAATGAGAGATATTTTTGTAGGAATATCATATTGTTTAAATCAAAAAAAAATTTATATTCATAAAAAAAAATTAACTGAAAATGAAAGTTTAAATTATATAAAATATCAAATTAACTATAATAATTTTAATATTTCAGATGAATCAATTTCAAAAAATGATTTAATTGATATAGAAATAACTGAATATGCCCCAGAAATTTTTTTTTCTTTAAGAAAATTAGAAAAGATAAAAAATGAAGAAATGATACAAAGTTTTTTACCTCAAAAAAATTTAAAAGGAATTAAAGAAAGTGATGGAAAAAGTGGAAGTTTTTTTATTTCAACTGATGATAATAAATATATGATTAAAACATTAAAATATAAAGAATTTGAATTAATTAGATTAACTTTTTTAATAAAGTATATTAATTATTTAAAAGAAAATCCAGAAAGTTTAATTTGTAGAATTTATGGAATGTATAAATTAAAAATGGAAAAAGGAAAAAATATATTAATTATTATAATGAGAAATTTAATTGGTGATTTAAAAGATAATATTATTTGTCAATATGATTTAAAAGGTTCTACTTTAAATAGAAAAAGTAATTTTGATCCTCAAATTGTTGATAAAAAAGTAATGAAAGATTTAAATTTTGATGAATTTGAAATTGCTTTATTATTTAGTGAAAATAATAGTAAAAAAATAAGAGAAATTACAAAAAAAGATTCTGAGTTTTTATGTAATTTAGAATTAATGGATTATTCTTTATTTGTTGTTAAATTATCTTTAAATAAAGAAATTGAAAAAGAATTTTTTGGAAATGATATTGAAGAAATAAGGAATAAAGAATTTAATCAATTAATTGAAGGAGAAAAAAATTATAATAAAGGAAATGAAAAAAATGTTGAAAGTGATAGTGATAATGATATTAATACTCATTTATTAAATGAATATTATAATAATAATAGTAATATTAATTTAAATATTTATAATAGGAATTCAAAATATATTTTTCCTTCTTTACAAATTGGTGTTGGTTATATTATTTCTATTATTGATTATTTTCAATATTATAATTTTTTTAAATTAGTTGAAACTAATTTTAAAAGATTTAAATTAATTGGTAAAGATAAAAATTCACTTTCTTGTGTTGACCCTAAAACTTATTCAGAAAGATTTATCAATTTTATTTATAAAATTACAAATAATAAAGAATTTATTCCAAAAAATAAGAACTTTTTCGAAATTGAAAAAAAAGCAAATAATGGATAAAATAATATTATTAATTTATTATCAAAATGAAAAATTAATTTAATTTTAAAAATTTAAAAAATAAGTTTTTTAAATTATTTTTTTAATTATTTAAATTAAATATAATAATTATTTATATTCATATAATATAATTATCAAAAAATAAAGTACATTATTTAAGATTTATTTCTTTATTTTATCTTTTTTTTTCTCATTCATATTATCATCATTAATCATTAAATTATAATAATAATTATTATAATTATCTTTTTCTTGAGAATAAGAATGAAATTTTCCATATTTCGATTTTTTATTTTGATTTTTTTTTTTATTAATATAAAAAGAAGAAATTGCATCATTTATACTATAATTAGAAATTTTTGAACCTTTATAATTATTATTATTAATATTTTCAATTGACTCTCCTCCATATTTACTATAAAAAACTTCAAAATTCGGTATATGAACTTTAAAATCTTTCATTAAATCTTCAATTATAGTTTTTTTATTAAGATTATTTATCTTATCTTTATATTTTTTTATATGTATTTTATTTGGTTGTAAAATAAGATTTTTTGTATATTTTGATTTAATATTTAAAACTTGAATACTATTTCCAATAAAATTATTATCGATATTTTTTTCATTTATTGTATTAAATTTATATTCAATATTATCAAATTGATTTATATTTTCTTTATTATTTCTTGATGAATATGGAAGTTTTTGACATATTTTTTTATCATTTTTTTCTTTTATTTGTTCATTATTTGATTTGATATTATTTTTTATTGAAGAAATTTTTGGAAAATTTGTATAACTTTTATTTTGAGATAATAATTGTTCTTCAGATAATTTTTGATTTCTTAATGTTGAAGAAATAGGTTTTAGATTTTTCTTTAAATTTAATATATTTAAATGTTTAATTTGTGTTTTTTCTAATAAAGAATTGTTTTTATTAATATTATTTTCTTCATTTTTATTTGTTTTTATTTTTGAATTATTATTATTTTTTTCATGAATACCATTTATTAATAAATCATTATTATTTAATTCAATTGAATTTACTAATTCTACATTTGAAAAATTATCTTTTTTATTATTTTTATTATCTTCTTTATTAATTAAATTTATTGATGATAATTTATTTTGATAAAAATGAAGAGTTTTAGAACGATTAATATTAATTGATTTTTTATTATCATTTTCTTCATCTGACAAATTTCCTATTGAAGAAATATAACTATTACTATCATTATTTATAAATTTTAATTTATTAAAACTAAAATTTTTCCTTTTTAAACTATATTTTCTTTTAAATAATATACTATCATTATTTTTTTTTAATGAATTTTTTTTTAAATGTTCATATTGATTTTTATAATCAAATAATGAATTATTATCTGTAATATCTTCTTTTTGAATAGTTTGTTTTTTAGAAAAATCTATTTTTTTTGATAATCTTAAAACATCTCTTTTCTTAATATCTTCTCCAATATTTATTCTAAATCTTACATCTTTGATAAATTCACTTAATTGAGTAAATCTATTTTTAATTAAATGAAATTCTTTTTTATATCCTTCGAATTTTCTATAAATTGAATTATTTGATTCTTCTATTTTTACCATTTGATTATTAAATTCAATAAAAATTTCATTTTTAATTCCTATAATTTTTTCCCATTCTTTTAATAAATTTTCATATTGTTTTTTTGATTCTATAATAAATTTTGCATTTTCAATTCTTATATTTTGTAATCTTTCCTCATATATTTTAAAATTATCATAAATTTGATTTTCACTTTCATTAACTTTTCTAATAGTAAATTCTTTATTTGATTCAATAATATTATTAATTTGTAATTTAAAACTTTCAATTGTAGTATCTAATTTTTTTTTATATGATTTTAAATCCATAATATTCTTTTCTTTAAAATCAATTAATTTTTTTATTTCAATAAGAACATAATCAATATAATCATGAAATGTTTTAAATTTACATAAATTTCCTATAATTCCAGGATAAATTACAGTATCAGAAAACATTTTATCAAATTTATAAATTGCATTATGTAAATCTTTATCAATTGAGTCTAATTTTATTTCATTTATTGTTATTGTATCATCTATTTTTTGTGTTTTTTGATTTAATTTTTCTACTTTTTCTTTTATACTATTATCAATTGAAATTAATTCTGATATTTTTGAAATTTTATTTAATATTATATTCATTTTATTGTCATATTCTTTAAATTTCAAATCAAAAGAATTTGAATTTTCATTGTATTTTGAGTTTAATTTTATTTCTATTTGTTTTATATCTTTTAATATGTCATTTTTAAAATATAATAAATCCTTTTTTAATATCATATCTTGTTGATTTATTTCTAATTCATTTTTTTGATTTTGAGATATTGTTTCATTTGTATTATTTATCATTTTTATTTATTTTCATTTTAAACGAATTTTATTTTTTTTATTTTTTAAGTTTTAAAAAATGAAATAAAAAAAATTATTAAATATATATTATTCTTTTTTTCAACTTATTTTTTTTTAAAAATCTAGATTAATTCCATTATAATTTTTAATAACCTGATTTTTATTATTAATTATATTTTTTCTTCCATAATTAAAACCCCTCATATATTCAATTAAATCTTCTTTTTTTTCTTTTTTCAAATTATAATTACTAAAATATTTATTCTGATTTCTTGAATTAATAAATCCAACATCAATTGTTTTATTTTTATTTATATTTCTATTATTTAATTGTAATGAATTATCATTATCATATATTTTTGAAATATTATTTCCTTTTGTTAAATTATTTGTTCTTCCATTATTAAAAGGGCTTGAATAAGTAATAAAATTATTTTGTATTGTTGTAACTGGTCTATTAATATATGAAATTGAATTTGAATTAAAATCATTTTTTAATTCATTGGCAAAATTAAATATCTTTTTTTTTAATTGATAATTATTAATTGAATTTTTAGGAGTAAATAATATTTTATTACTATAAATATTATTCTTATAAGAATTATTATAATTATTATTAATATTATTATTAATATTATAATTAGTTTTATGATATGTAAAATTTGAATCATTATTATTAATTCCTAATAAAATATTTTTTGTTTTTTTTTTATTATTTTTTTTAATATTATGAATAATTGAATCATAATTAAAAGGTTTTGTTGAATTTCTTTCTCCAATAAAATCAATTGTATCATTTTGTATATCATCAAAAATTGATTTTTTACTTGAAGAATCCACTTTTATTTTTCTTTTAATACCTAATTCACTATAAGATCTATTTAACATATCTTGAATATTTTCTTTATTTGAATTTAAATTATTATAATTATATGAATTTAAAATATTGTTATATTTTGGTTGTGAATTTGATGTTTTTATTCTTTTATCTAAATATGAATCTGTTTCTAAAAAAATATTTTTTTGTGATTTATTTAATGTATTTTCTGAAAAACTTGTATTAATTATGTCATGAAGTTTTGAACGAAAATTTGTTTTCATTTTTTAAATAAATATTAAATCATTAAAATATTTTAATAAAAGGATAATATAATTTTTAATGATAAGAATTTATTTATTTGAAATTATGATAGAGAAAAAAATAATTATTTTAAATAAATAATTTACATTTTTATTTTGATATTTTTTTAATTTATTATTATAATGGGGTAAAATAAATATATTAATAAATTAATATTTTAAATAAATTATTATAAATTATAATTTTACAAAGAGTTAAATAGAAATCATTTTTTTTGATTTTTAATTTATTTATTATTCTAAAGGGGTAAAAATAAATAATAATAATTATTCAAATAAATTATTTAATAAAATTTTTAATTATTGTTAATAAATAAATCAATCATATTATCAAATTCATTTATAAAATCTTTGCCTATTAAATTTAATGTATTATCAATTGTTAAATTAATTTGAAATTTATTATTATATGATACAAAATTAATAAAAGGGATTCCAATTTCTGAGTTTTCAAAAATATAAATATTTTCTATTTCATAATCTTCAATTTTTATTTTTCTATTTGAACCAAAAAAATTTTGAATTATTATTTCACTTTGTTTATAAATTAATGTTTTAATAATATTTAAAACTCTATAAGAAAAAAATTGTCCAATTAAAATTATCCAATTTGTATTTGAAGAACTTATTTTTTTATCAATAATATCATTTTTATTAATATTATTCATTTGGCTATTAAATGAAATATTATCTTTTAAATAAATATTATGAAAGATAAAATTAATTGAATTTACTAATTTAATATCATTTTTTTTTAAAGGAAAATTTTTTTTAAAAAAGAAAAATAAACATTTAATAAATATTGGAGATAATTTTTTTTCCTTATTATTTTTAAATAAAATATTATAACAAGCATTTGAAATAATATTAATTAATAATTTATTATTTGATAAATTGAATTTTTTTTTTGCTTTATTCAAAGCAATTAATGAATGTTCTTTTCCAAAAACAATATTATATAATAGATTATTATTTTTATTACTTTTTTTTATAAATATTTTTTTTTTGGAATTTAAAAATATTAAATATATACAATAAATAAAATAAAAAGGAAAATAAATCCAACTTATTAATTTTTCTAATATTGTTTCTTCATAATTTTTTTCTTCATTATCAAATATTTCATATGAATAATTATTATCAAGAGTAAAAATTAAAGAAATAATATTAAAAGCATCTGTAATGATATGATCAAATTTAAAAATGATTAAACCTTCATTTAAATTTTTATATTTAATAAGTTTTATTTCATATGGTAATTTTTCAAAAACATTTATATAAAGTGACATTTGATTATTTAAATAATTATTTATATTTTCTTTTTCTGATTCAAATTTTTCAATTGTCATTAATGCTTCATTTAATTTTACTTCTTCCCAATAATAATTAAAAAATTTATATTTTAATTTAAATCTCATTTTTTTAATTTTTAATATGACTTTATCTATAATTAATTTTTCAATTTTTTCAAAAGAAAAATTTGAAATTTTTATAATTCCAATTATATTATTCCTATTATTATTTGATAAGTAAAAATTATCAAAAGGTGATAATGATATAAGTTTAAATATTTTATATATTATTATTCTATAACACATAAAAGAAATAAAAAAAAAAGGAACTCCAAATAAATATCCATACCAAGTAATTAAAATATAAAATAGAAAAAATTTAAAGACTGTTGAAATTGAGTCTTCAATAATTTTTTCAATTTCTAATATAAAATTTATCATATTAAAATATAAATATTTTAAAAAATTAAAAAAAATAAAAAATTTATCATATAAAAATTTTTAAAATTTTTTTTAAAAATCCTTTATATTATCTTTATAAATAATAAAGAAGAATATAAGTTATATTTTACATCTTGCTTTAAGTAAAATTAATTTTGATTTATAAGTTTTTAATTTTGAATTAGCTTCTTTAATTTCATTATATGTAGTGCCATCATCATAAATTTTATTAATATAATTAAAATAATCAATTAAACATAAGACTAAATAAGAACAACTTTGAGAAACTTTCATCATTTCATTAAAATTAAAAAGTTTAGGATTTTCATTTTTTAATTGATTAATTTTATTTATATCAATTTGAGATAAATTAACTTTTTGAGGTATAATATCTAAAAATAAATTTCCTATATTAAATGTTGTTAAATATAATTAAACTTACTTATTGAATTTATTTTATATTTTTTAAATATTGTTTGATATAAATTTATAATTAAATTTTTTGTTGGTATTTCTAAATAATTTTCACCTAAAATTATATAAATTATTGTAAATAAATTAATAATAATAAAAGGTTGAGATTTTGAACATAAATCAATTTCATTATTTTGTGTAATTAAATTTAATTTTTCTTTTGATTTTTCATTATATTTAAAAGGTTCTTCAAATTGATTTATATTATATTTTGACACATATTCATTTAATTTATTATAATTTAATTCTAAATTTGAAATTGTTTGTTTTATTAAATCTATAATTGAAAATTGAGATAATAATTGTTTTGAATTTGTTATTAAATAAAAAGATTGTTTTGGAATTAAAAAACCAGACTTTAATAAAAGGATTAAACATTGTAAATATTTAGTTTGTTTCTCTTTTTCTTTTTGATTTTTTAATTCCTCTTCTTTTAATTGTTTATTTAATTGTACTTCTTTTACTTTTTCATTTGTAAAAATATTATTATTATTAATTTCTTTTTTTTTATTTTCAAATATATCAATGTTAAATTTATCATCATTAATATTATGTTTTATACTTGAAATTAATTTATTATATTTTTCATTATTTAATTCTTTTTTAGTTAGATTATTATCATTATTTTCAGTAATTTCAGTTTTTGTTAAATTTTTATTATAAAAATTATTATTATTATTATTATTTTTATAATTATCTTTTTTCTTTATATATTCATTTTCAATTCTATATTCATTTATAATATTATTTTCTTTAATTCTTTTAACTTTCAATGATAATTTACTATAACCTTTATTATCTTTATTTTTTTTATCAATATTTCTTTCACTATTTCTTTCACTATTATAATTTGTTTTAGGAACATTTAAAGAAATATTTATATTTTTCTTATCATTTGTTTGTATTTGAAAATTATTATTCTTAGTAGAACTAATATTATATTCTATATTCTCAGTTTCATAATTTATTTTATTATCTAATTTATTATCATTATTATTATTTATATCAATTTGATTATTATTAATAATAGAATAATCAATTTTTTTACCAATATTATTATCAAAAATTGTATCATTAAATGAATTACTTCTTTTTTTTCTAATCATATTTAATTTTTGTTTTTCTTTTTCTTTATTTTTACTTTGTATTAAATTTACTGATTTATGTATTCCATTAACATTATTTTTTACATCATCAATTGTTTCTATTATTCCATTTTTAATAATATTATCATGACTTTTATTTAATTTATGTTGATAATTTTTTTTTTGAGCCAATTCAACATAACTTAAATGTTTTTTTTTATCTTGAAGTTCATCAAATTGATTTTTTATTAATTTTTTTTTTTTATTTAATTCTAAATTTGGAGTTAAAGTTCTTTTATTTTTATTTGTTGATATTGTATTAACTTTATATAATTTTTCTTCATTTAGTTTTATTAATTTTTTATTTGGACTTTTTTCAATTGTTGTATATACTTTTTTAAAATGAGATTCTTTTTGATTATTTAATTTATCATTTTTTTTATTTAGACCATTTTCACTATGATTTGTAATATTACTATTATTATATGAATGATTAATTATTTTAATATTATTATTTTTATTATGCATAATACTTCTTTTTAAATTATTTTGATTATTATTATGTTCATTATTTTTTGTATTAACATGAAAGAAACTTTTATCATTATTTATTTTTTTTATATTTTTTTTTTTATTTAATAGAAGTTCTTGAGTTTTAA
>Ga0256407_10015043_pt1 | contig 10047 bp, 3 predicted proteins | sample RumenRJG_04DNA_FD_193489 | JGI IMG/M metagenome (GOLD analysis project Ga0256407, IMG submission 193489) | Bovine rumen microbial communities from Lethbridge, Alberta, Canada - RJG_04 | ecosystem: Host-associated > Mammals > Digestive system > Stomach > Rumen | place: Canada: Alberta | collected...
GATGTACTATACCAAATATAAATATTATTAAAAAAAAATAGGAAGCATTTTTCTTTTCATTTATTAAAATGATTTTTTTGATTTTTCATGATGTTATTTTATTTTTTTTTGATTGCTTATTCTTATATTATTTTTAACTTTATTTACAATTATTATATATTGTTATATTTTAAATAAATGAAAATAGAGAAAAAATTTAAATAATAAAATTTACTAAAATTATAATATATTTCAAATATATATATTAATTAAATCTGAAAAAAAAATTTTTTATTATTTCACAACATTAAAATGCATATTTGTATTATAATTACTGAAATTATTTTTATTATAAAAAGAAGCATTATTTGATTTATTAAATATTAAATCAGTAGAAGAACGACTTAACATTTTATTAGCACTATTGACTCTATTTAATTGTTTGTTTTCAGAAATATTTTTATTAGGATTTTTTGCCCTTGGATAATTCATATTAATTTTATGATAATTATTATTATTAGATATTTTATTACCATTTTTTTTATTTATAACACTTGAGGATCTTCCATGTTGAATATTAATTATTCCATGCATTGAATTTTTATTTAGATTATTATGTTGAGGTATATTATTAATTAATCTATTTTTATTACTTATGTAATTAAATAATATATTTACACTACTATTATATTTACCATGATTATTATTTAATCCTTGATTATTTTTAAGTTTAATAAATATATTTCCATTATTTTCATTTTTTATTTTGGGTCTATCTAAAGGATTATTAATTTCAATGGGAGGTGATTGATTTATTTTATTATTATTATTATTATTATTATTATTATTATTATTATTATTATTATTATTATTATTATTATTATTATTATTTTTATTATTATTATTAATATTATTATTATTATTATTATTATTTTTATTTGATATTATTCCAATTGAAGAGTTTGAATGAGAAAGTTGTCTTTTTTTTGTTGAACTTAAAGGACGATTAATTTTTATTTCATTATCCTTTTTATTTGAATTATTATTAATTGGATTATTTAAATTATCATTATTTTCTATATTTTTAATTTCATTTTTAGTTTTTTCTTTATTTTTATTTTCCAAATCCTTATTTTTAATTTCCAAATCATTTTTACTATTCTTCTTTTCAATTTTCTTAACTTCATCTTTATTATAATAAAAATTAACAAAACTTTTTTTAAAACTTTCCCCACCCATAATTTCTTCATATCTAATTTTAGTTTCTTCACTAATTTTATCAATACTTTCACAATATCTTTTATCAAAATTATCTCTTTTTTCAGGAATAAAAGGAGCAGGTAAAGTTTTATTTTCCAATTCTTTCCAAGGATAATATTTCAACCAAGGATGTTCCTTCATTTCTTTAGCTCCACCTTTACTTCCTAATCTTGTTTCAACTTTCCTTAAAAGTAATTTATTAATAAAATCAGCACTTTCAGGACTCCATCCTTGTCTCAAATCTTCTTTTTTAATACAAGCTTGAGTAGAAAGCATTTGTTCCTTAATTTCCTTTCTATTTTTCCCATAATAAGGTCTTTTCCCAAGCATAAATTCATATCCAATAACACCAATAGCAAAATAATCAACAGGAAAAGAATGATTTTTTCCTCTCATAACTTCAGGTGACATATAACCAGGAGTACCACTAGTTTCACTAGAATTATCAGGTTTATTTTCTTTAGCAATTCCAAAATCAGTAATTCTAACATAACCTTTATCATCAAGGACTAAATTTTCTGGTTTAATATCTCTATGAATGACATTATTACCATGAATATATTCTAAAGTGTATACCATACATGCTATAAAAAATCTTGTTTGTTCTTCTGAGAATCTTCTATAACGTGAAATATGATATCTTAAATCTCCTCCTGATAACATATCCATTACAAGATATAAATTGTTATTGTCTTGAAATGCATAATGCATATTTACTATAAATGGATGCTGGAGAAATGATAAAAATTCACGTTCACTGTTTATCGATTTTTCACTTTTTTTATCTATTATTTTTAATTTTGACATTTCTTTTAAGGCAAATGTTTCTTTTGTTTTTTTATATTGGACTTTCCAAACTTTCCCAAAACCTCCTTTTCCTATTACGTACATGAATTTAAATAAGTTTTTTGAAAGGGTTGGAGATGGGGATATATTTGATGTTTGTTCTTGGGACATTTTTTTATTTTGTTTTAGTTTTTTTATTTAAATAAAGTTTTAAAGAAAATTATTTATCGAAAAAATGAATTATTATTTTTTTTATTTATTAAAAATTTAAATATGGATGATTTAAATAAGAAATATGCAGTTACTAAAAAGAAATTTATCTATTTTATTAACAATTTATGTAATAAAAAGGGATATAATATTTCATTGTCTGAAAAGGATAATGATTTTACAATAATAAAAAAATTGAATAAATTAATTTTAAATTTAAAATTCTCAAAATATACATTCAATGTTTTAGAGGATGAAATTTTAAGCATTGTTCCTTTAGATAAACAAGAATTAAATTTGGAAGAAATGGAACAATTATATATCTATTTTTATTTTTATAATTCAATAAACGAATTAGAAGAAGTTCCTGAAATATTTTTTGATAAAAATATGAGATGGCAAATAATAAAACAAATAGAATCAGATTTAACTTTTTCAAAAACTTATTCATATATAGATGGTGAGTTATATATGGATCCATAATATATACTAAATACAAAATAAATATTGTAAATAATTTAAAAATAATATAGAAATTTTTAAATTAAAAAAAAATTTCAAAATGGAAAAATATGGTATATTTATAAATTAAAAAAAATACTATAACTTACTTCTTTTATTCTCAAAAAAATTATGAATTTGTTATCATATTCATTTTTATATTTAAATCATTTCTTAATTTCCTTCTTTATATATTTAATTAATTAAAAAGAATTAAAAAAAATATATTTTAAGATTTTAAAATAAATAAAAGAAAATGAAAAATTCAAGAATGTTACGTTCATCAGGAGGAATAAATAGAAGTTCAATGAATTCAACAAAATATAGATCAACTCAGAGTGCAAAAATACCGCCATTAACTCAAAAATCAAGAGAAGATGATTATATAACATCTCTTCAAAAACAAGTATATTATTTAGAATTAGAAATGAAACTGATGAAAGATAGAGAATTGGAAACAAAGAATAAAGTAGGAGGTTTTGAAGTTTTATTTAGAGATGGTGTTCCTTTAAATGAAAATTTTCTTGCTTTGAAAACAAAATATAAAAATGAAAGAGATAGTTTTGAAGATACAATTAATAATTTAAATGATAATATAAATAATACTGAAGAAGAAAATGAAAATTTAAAAATGCAAATTGATCAAACTAATCAAAATTATTTTAATTTAATTCAAAAATTAAATGAATATTCATCATTTTATCAAGAAGAATTATATAAATTAAATAATAAATATTTTAATGAAATCAATACATTAACAACATTAAATAATGATAAAAATAAATTATCAAAAGACATTTTTAAATTTACAAATGAAAATACACATCATGAGAGAACAAAAGAGAAAATAGAAACATTTAGAGAAGATAATACTGAAAAAAATGAAAAAATAAGAAAATATACAAATGAAAAATTTAAAGAAATAGATAAATTAACAGAAAGAAGTATTTTAGAATTAGATAGTTTAGAAAGAAAAATGATGAATAATGGAAGAATAAAACAATTAGAAGAAGATAATATGGAATTATTATCAAAAATAACAAGATTAGAAAGAGATACTCATATGGCACAAGCAAAAATTGCTGAATTAGAAAATACACAAACTTTAAATAAAAAATATTTACTTGATGAAGAATTAAATAGAAATATTCATCTTGATGAAAATATAAAATTAAATAAAGAATTAGATGGGTTATCTAAATTAAATGAAGAAATTTTAAAAGAAAAAGTTAAAGAAAGTGAAGAAAGACAAATTTTAGTAATTAAAAATCAACAACAAAATGCAGAATTAAGAATTGGTTTATTAAATGATAAATTACAAGAAGATGAAAAAAAAATTGAACAATTACAAGAAGAAAAAAATGATTTAGATGATAAACTTTCAAAAGTAAAAGATGAAATTTATACAGAAGGTGATAACGAAGTAAAAATAAAAGCAGAAATAATTGATGTTAAAAATAATATTAATTTACTTGATGATTTAATTGAAGAAAATACAAAACAATTAGATGAATTAATTGAAGAAAATAATAAATTAAAAGCAGAAAATGAAAGATATGAAAAAGATATTAAAGATATTAAAATTCAAATTGATGAAATACAACAGAAAATTGAACTTAATTCTATGCTTAAAGATATTGATATTAATGATTTGAAAATGCTTACTCAAAATAATGCAATGGTTAATAATTCTATCAATACTCTTATTAGTAAATGGGATAAAGTACATTCAAAATTAGAAGAAATTGAAAAGAAAAAAGAAGCTCAATCTGAAAATTAAATATTTAATACTTTTTTTTTAAATTTTTTTGAAATTTTTTTATATGAATTATTATTTAATAAATTAAAAAAAATAAATGTTATTTTTGAATTTAATAAAATGTTTTATAAAAAATAATTTATGTTAATTAAAAAATAAAATTTAAAAATAAAAATATTATTTATTATTTTTTATTAATATTTGTGCTATTTCTATTTATATCATTCCATTTTTTTTTCAATTGTGACATTGTATTATTAAAATCATGTGTATTAATTTGAGGATTAGAGTTTGAATTTTGAGAAGAAATATTATATTGTCTTGAAGAACTACTATTTGAAAGTTGATTTGAAGGTTGATTATTTTCCTTTTGTTGATTAGTTGAATATTTTTTTATTAAATTTGTATTTTTATCAAAATTTAGAATTATATTTAAATTATTTTTAATCCATTTTATAATATATTTATCATTTACTCCATGTTTCTTAACTAAATCATAATCTAATATAATTTTTGATGATTTTATTTTACATAAATCATTAATTAAATTTTTAATAAATCTAATTATCATTTGATCAGTTTGAGTTTTTGGAGTTAAATCAGGTTGAGTTTGTTCAAAATCAATTAATAAAATATGAATTTGTAATAATATTTTATCAACAGAAATAGAATTTATTATTGTTGCTAAATTTTGATTTACTTTTAATAAACATTTAATAGCTAATCCTGCAACTTTACTCTTTTCACCTTTTGTTCTATATGTTTTTATTAAATCTAATAATACTAAAATCACATTAGTAGAATTGCAATTTTCTAATATTCTTAACATTGTTGAATTAAAACTTTTAAATATTATACTTCCTTCTTGATTATTACCAATTTTATCTAAATTTTCTATTAATAAATTAGAAAGTAATTCTTCACTTAATTCATATAAAACATCATATGATATATTTGAAATTAATTCTTTATTAGATGCTATTTTACATAAAACTGTTGCTAAATATTTACTAAATTTTATAGGTATTGTGGTTATATCATTTGTATTAAATAAATTTTTCATTACTGTAATAAATATTCTAATTATCTCATCAATATTTTCTATTAATATTTTTTTATTATCTTCATATTTGGCACAAATTAAATCATGAATAATAATAATTGCATCTACTCTTTCTTTTTCATTATTTGTTAATAAATTATTCATTGTTATTATTAATTCATTTTTATCTTTAATTATTCCATTAATATTAATTATTTGTTGATTCCCATTATTTATATGTTGTTGAACAATAATTGTATTATTATTATTTTGATAATTATTATTTGAATTATTATTATCATTTTCTTCACTTTCTTCTCCTTTTGTTTCACTTTCTTCTTCTTCTTCTTCTTCTTCTTCTAATTCATTTTCTTCATCACTTAATAAATTCAATTTTAGAAATTCTCTTTCTTTTTCATTAACATCAATAAAATTCCATAATTCATTATGAATATAAGAATAAATTTCTTTAAATAAATCAATAACTTTATTTTTAATATTATTATCATTAACACTTAAAAATTTAGATAATAATCTAACAGTTGTTCTTTGACAAATATCAATTTGTTCATTTAAATATAAATCAATTACTAAATCTAATACTTCTGATTTTATTCTTGTATTTTTTCCCAAACTATAATTAATTAAATATACAATTATATTTTTTGCCCCTATTAATTTTATATAGTTATGAATTAACTTTAATAAATGATCTCTTAAATTATTAGTTGTTATTGTTAATTTATCAATCAACATTGATATTATCATATTTCCTTCAATATCTGTTAGAATGTAATTATTAGTTGTTATTAAATTTAATAATTTGTCTAAAAATTCAAAAAGTGATTTTAATAATGATGGATTTTGATTGTTCATTTTTATTCCAATTGTTTTTAAAATTAAATCAATATTATCAAATATAATTTGATTGTTATCATTTTTATCAATAACATTTTTTAAATTTTTAATTGCTTCTGCTTGTTGCTTAAAATCATCACTAAATATTTTTTTAATAAAATCTTCATTAAATAAACTTTTAACTTGTTCTTTTAATTTTTGTGAATAATCTCTACTTACAGTTTCCAAACTGAATTTATATTTTCTATCTTGTTCTAATCTTTTATTTTTATTAGGAGTTACTTTTATATTATTAATAAAAACTTGTATTTGATTAGAATAATTAAATTTTGTTATTTTTTTTTTATCTCTACTATTAGATATTTTAATATTATTTTTTAATACAGTTGAATTAGTTTCTAGTTTAGTTTCAACTGTAGTTTTTTCCTTTGATAATATTGAACTTTTATTATTAACACTATGAATAACATCATCATTACTTAATTGATGACCTCTTCTTTTTTTTAAAGGACTTTCTCTTTGTCCTTTATCATCATTTACATTATTTTTTTCAATTAATCTAATTGAATCATTTTTTTCAATAGAAACATTATTATTATTAATAGTATTATTAACTTGTGAATCATCTTCAGTTGTATTTGATTCATTTTGAATTCTATCTAAAATTAATTTTAAATCTTTTTGAATAGCAGGTTTAAAATCTTTTAATTTCCTTTCATAATTATTCATATTAATAAAGCCTAATGAAAATTTTAAAATATCTTCAGCTAATAATCTAACAGATGAAGCTCTATCTTGTAAACATAATAATAAAGGATTAACCATATCTTTAAATACATTTTCTCCAAGAACTTTATTAAATTTTTCTTTATATTTCCTAATAAAACATAATATTTCAGTTCTAATTTCAACATTTTCAGTTTTTAAAAAATTAGGAAAATAAATAATAACTGTATCAAAACCAGTAAATTCAACCCATTTATCTAAACAATTTTGACAATCTTCTCTTAACATTTGCATTTTATCAGCTAAATTTGGTATTAAAGCCAAAGCAATATTTTTTGTATATTGTTTAAATCCACTTCCCAAAGCTTCAATTAATTTATTTAAAAGAGAAATTATCATTCTTACAATATTTTTATTTCCATCTGATAATTTTTCTTTAATTAAATTGAATAAATCATTTAAACCATTTGGTAATATTTTCATATTTGCATTTTCTAATATTTTTTCTATATTTTCACATGCTTCTTTTTTCTCAGGCCATTTACCACTTTTTATATCTTTTAACATTTGACTAGTTATTTTTTTACTTATATCAACAATTGGAATTAATTCTAATTTTTTAACATTTTTATTATCTTCACCACCAACTTTTTTTTTCTTTTTCAAATCAGGACTTTTTTTATCAATAACTTGAACTTTATCTAATTCAGCTTCAATAATTTTTAAAGTAGATTCTTTAATATCTTTAATCATTTTTCTTAATTCATTACCAACATATTTATAAATAATACATAATAAACTAGTTGCTGAAGTTCTTACTTGTGGATTTGCATTATTTGCCATTGTTTTACATAAATCAACACAATCTTTAATTGGTAATCCATTTATATCATAATCATCTATTATTTTACCAAAAAAAACTGAGTATTCATTTAATAATTTTACATTTGGTTTTTTTATTAATTTTGGTATTATATTTAACATTATTTGTTCTGGTCCTATTGAATCTATTAAATTTAGTAACATTTGATTTATTTGTTCTTTTATTTTTATATCTACTAATTTCTCATAATATGCATTTAATATCATTATACTATTTTCTTTATCTAATAATTTTTTAGTTATTAAATTATTAAAAACATTTATTACTTCTCTTACAATATTAAAATTTGTTTCTTTAAAATCTTTTAATTTGAATTTAATATATTGAATTAAATCATTAACATTAAATTTATTTGAATTATTTTCAATAAATTGATTAATTAATTCAAAACCATTTTTTTTTTCTTCCCATTTATTACTATTTAAATTATTAACAATATCACTTCCTAAAATACTTTTTATTTCATCATATTTAGGATCTTCTTTTTTATTTTGAGTAGTTGGTTTAGTATTATGAGTTTGATTTATATTTAATAAACCATCTTTTTCTTGTTCTAAAGCTAATTGTAATTTTTTTTCAAATTCATCCATTGATTTTTCTTGGTTTTTAACAGGAGTTTTTTCTTCATTTGTTAAAGGCATATCTTCTATATTTAAAGAGACTGGAATTGTATTTCTATATTCTTCTATATCATTATTTTCATTTTTTTTTTTATTTTGATTTAATTGATTTACTTCAATTTTTTTATTATCTTTTTTAAATCTATTTGGCATTTTTTTTTTAATAAAATTATCATTTTTTTTTGTATTTTTATCAACAATAAAATTCTCTTCTTCATTTTCATTAATAACATTTTTATTTTCTTTATTATTTTTAATAGGAATATCATCAATATTTTTAATAGGTTTTTCATCATAATGATTATTATTATTTAAAGTATTAGAATCATCAATTTCAATTGGTTTAGGTTTAATAATTTTATCATCAAAACATAATTTAGATTTAATTGGTAAATCATCAAAATCATAATTAGAACTTTTAATTGGTCTATAATCATCATCATTAATATTATTTCCATTTTTATCTAATTCTATTGTATTTTCTTCTGGCGGAGGTGTGTTAATTTCTTCTTTTTTATTTTGAATTCCTTTTATTGGTATTTCATCATATGGATTTTTTGATGCTGGTTTTATTGGTCTTTCATCAATATCTATATTCATTTTTTTAATTGGACGATTTACAAAATTATTTTTTGTTGGTTTTATTGGTCTATCATCTAAATCAATTGGTTTTTTAGTTTCTGTAGTTTCTATTTTTTCATTATTATTATTGTTATTTTTATCATTTTCATTTTTTTCTTTAATTTTTTCATCTTTTATTTCTTCAGTTTTTTCATTTGTTAATTCTTCTTTTTTTTCATTTATATTTAAAATATTTTTCTTTTCTTGATTTATTGGAATTTCATCATATACTAATTGTAAATTATCTTCTTCTTTTTTATTTTTATTATTATTTATTTCATTATTTTCTAAATTTTTATTTTCCATATTTTTTTTTTCTGTATTATTTAATTTTTTATTTTCTTCTTCTTGTATAATTTTATCTTTTGATATATTATTCATTGTTTTAATTGGTCTTTCATCATAATTTTGTTCTTGTTTAAATTTATTATTTATATTTACTTCAATTTTTTTTTGAGTTTCATTTTCTTTTTTTTCTTCTTGTTTATTTTCTATTATTTCTTTTGATTCATTTATATTATTTGATTCATTTTCATTTTTCATTGGTTTTTCAACAAGAACAAAATCTTTATTTTGATTATTTCCTTTACCAAACATTTTTCTAAATTTATTTACTCTTTTTAATGCTGGTTTATTTTTTTTTTTCTTATCATTTGGTTCTATATTTAATACTTCTTGACTTTCATCTTCATTTTTTACTATTTCTTTTTTATCTTCTATTTCTTTTTTTTCTTCCAATTTTGGTTCTTCTTTTTTTTCTTCTATTTTTTGTTCTTCTTTTTTTTTCTTGTCTATTTTTGTT
>Ga0256407_10015047_pt1 | contig 10044 bp, 7 predicted proteins | sample RumenRJG_04DNA_FD_193489 | JGI IMG/M metagenome (GOLD analysis project Ga0256407, IMG submission 193489) | Bovine rumen microbial communities from Lethbridge, Alberta, Canada - RJG_04 | ecosystem: Host-associated > Mammals > Digestive system > Stomach > Rumen | place: Canada: Alberta | collected...
ATTTAAAATATGAATATTTATATCAAAATAATAAAATTAAAAAAAAATAATTAATCTTTTAAATAAATAAAAATTAAAAAAAATAAAAGATATAAAAAAACTAATATATAAAATAAAAAAATGTCAGACCCAGTAATAATATTTGACAATGGATCAGGATACCTTAAAGCAGGATTATCAACATCCCAAAAACCTGACATAACAATCCCAGCATTAGTAGGTCGTCCAATGCTTCGTTATGCAGAACAACTAAATGAAGTAGAATTAAAACCAATAATGATAGGTGATGAAATAATCCCAGTACGTTCCTTATTAGAACTAACCTATCCAATAACAGAAGGTATAATAGAAAATGAAGATGACATGTATTTATTATGGAATTATTGTTTAACTCAAAAATTAAAAATTAATGAAGATGATATAAAAAATAAAACAATTTTATTAACTGAAGCTCCTGGAAATCCATTAAAAAATAAAATTAAAATGATGGAAATTTTATTTGAAAAATTACAAGTTTCAAGAATGAATATTGAACCACAAGCAAAATTAACTTTAATTTGTGAAGGATTAACATCTGGTATAGTATTAGATAGTGGTGATGGAGTTAGTCATTGTATTCCTGTATATGATAATGCTATTTTAAATCATCATATTCAAAGATTAAATGTTGCTGGAAGACATATTACAAATTATTTAACTAGATTACTTCAATTAAAGTAAGTTTTATTATTTTTTTATTTTAAAATAGAGGTTATTCATTTAATTCAACTGCTGATTTTGAAACTGTAAAAGAATTAAAGGAAAAATATTGTTTTGTAAGTTGTGATATTGAAGGTGATAGGAAATTAGATCATGAGACAACATATTATAATTCATATGAAAAATTACCTGATGGTAGAACAATTAGAATTTCAAATGAAAAATTTGAAGCTCCTGAAATTTTATTTAATCCAATTTTAGCTAATATTGAACAAAAGGGAATTAATGAAATGGTTTATAGTTCAATTCAAGTAAAAAATAATTTTTTTTAATACTTTTTTAAATTTTTTTATATAGAGTTGCCCAATGGATACAAGAAAAGAATTATATGCAAATATTGTTTTATCAGGAGCTTCAACTATGTTTCCTGGATTTGCATCTAGAATTGAAAAAGAAATTAAAAATTCTTATATTGCAAATAATTTAAAAAATGCTACTGATAAAACTATTAAAATTAAAATTGGAATTATTGATAGTCCTAGAAGGAAATATTCTGTTTTTATTGGAGCTGGAGTACTTGCTTCTATTTTGAATGAAGACCCTAATGGAGAATATTGGGTTAGAAAAAGTGATTATGATGAAATTGGAGCTGATAGTGCAGTTTATAAAATTAAAAGTGCACAAGAAAGTTAGATTTTTTTGGATTTTTGTTAATTAATATAGTAAAAGAATTTTTATTTAAATGATTGTTTTTTTTATTATGATTTTTTTTTTTTTTTTTTTTTTTTTTTTTTTTTTTTTTTTTTTTTTTTTTTTTTTTTTGTTTTATATTTTTTTTTTTTAAAATTTTTTTATTTTTTTGTTTTTTTTTTTTAAATTTATTATTTTATTTTGAAAAAATGGGAGTAACAAATTTATTTAATAAAATATACTTATATTGAAACTAATTTTAATTTGTTTATATATTTAATTATGGAAAAGAATATAAAAAATGAAGAAGAAAATGATGAAATTGATAAAATTTATTATAGATATAAAAAAGTAAACATAATAGGAATTTCAGATGTAGGAAAAAAAACATTATTAGAAGAATTACAAAAATATAATAATCCACATTATAATAAAATTCATAAAAAAGATGAAAAAATAGAAGAATTAAAAGAAGAAAAAAAAGAAAAAGATTTAAATTTAATAATTAATATAAAAAGAGTAGATATTCCATTAAAAGAAAAAAAATCAACATTACATTTAAATGTTTATTTATCAAATTTAGATGATAAATCCATAATAGAAAACAATAAAGATTCCTTATTATATGAATCAGAATTAATAATTTTGATGTTAGATGTAACAAAAAATAATTCATTAAAAGAAATTGAATCCATAATTGAATTTTTAATATCAAACAATTCAAAAAACCAAAACTACAAATTTTTATTATTATCAAATAAAATAGATTTATATTCAGAAAGAGATGTAGGAAGTTATGAAATAAATGAATTAATTGAAAAATATAAAAATATATATCAATTAGAAATCTCACTTAAAACAAAAGAAAATTTCGATAATTTAATAACTTTACTAAAAGACATATTATACAAAGATAAAGAATTCAATCCAAATGATTTAATAAAACCCCAAAATCCTCCAATAATTCCAAATAAAGAAAATATATTTTCAAGTACAATAAATATAATTTTATTAGGTAATTCCACAGTTGGTAAAACTTCATTTATAAGAAGATATTTTTCAAATTTATTTTATGAAAATACAATAATAACTTTAGGAATAGATGTTGAAAAAACAATAATAAAATTCCCTAATAAATATTATAAATTAGAAGTTTGGGACACTGCAGGACAAGAAAAATTTAGAACTATACCAAAACAAATTTATAATAAAGGAGATGGATTTTTTATTTTATTTGATTTATGTAATCAAGAATCTTTTATTGAAGTTAATAAATGGATTGAAGATATAAGAGAAAAAATTGGAAATAATGAATATAAAGATATTCCTATTTATTTATTAGGAAATAAAATTGATAAAAATCAAAGAGTTGTTAAGAGATGTGATGCTGAGAAATTTGCAGAGAAAAATAATGTTAAATATGAAGAAATTTCATGTAAATTAGGTTATAATATTTATGAAGTTATGCTTAATATGATTTTTGATGCTTCACAAAAAATTGGAGATATGGATACTTTTTTTTTGGAGTATGCAAAAAAGAATAATGATAATAATAATGAGAATATTAAAAAGAAATGTTGTTCTTAATTTATTTTTTGTTATTAAAGAAAATATTTTTTGTGAATTAATATTTGTTAATAATATATTTTAATAATAATATATATTTAAATAAAGTAAACTTTTGTTTTTTAAATATATTTATTTTATTTATATGTAATTGAATATATTTATAAAAGATAATTGTGATATATATGATGTAATGATAAGATAATTATATATCATTATTTATAATTATTAATTTAATCTATAATTTAAAAATACTTTATTTAAATTATTATTAATTATATTTTTGAAAATATAATTAATAATAAATAAATGATTTAAATAATCAAATAAATTCATTTTGACCAAATGAAACATTAAAAAAAAAATTAAATTTAAATAAATAATAAAATTAAAAATTTCCTTAAATATTTCAAAAAAATCATTTATTTATTAGTTTCAATAACACTAGGTTCAATTTTCTGTGATAAAACACTTTTTTCCTTAATCAAAAACTCTTCAATTAACTTATTAACCCCAACTCTAAAATTAGTAGCAATAAAATTAGTTTCAGAATAATCATTAACAGGTAAACTAAACAACTCAATAAATTTTGCTTCAGCGATTAAATCATTTGCATTAGAATGAGCAACACAATAAGTCCATAAACTAATTAATAAATCTCCAGTAGGAGAAAAAGTTTTTTTTGTTTCATTTTCATAAGTTCTTCTCGCCTCTTCTGCAATTAATTGATGAATTTTATAAATTTCATTTTTTTTTTCAAAAACTGTTTTTTTTTGTGATAAATTACTTAACAATTGAATTGGTCCTGTAAAAGTACATTTTCTATAAGCTTTATCAATTTCAAAAGTTGATAAATCAAATCTATTTGGATTTTCTTTTAATTTATTTTTAATTAATATTTCTTCATTTTTATAATTTCTAATTAAATAACCAAAAATATAATCATATAATTTTTCAAAAATTAAACTTTCAGTTAATTCTACAAAAATTATTTCTTCAGCTTGAGAATTTGTAAAAGATTTTTTAATTGCTTCATAAACAATTAATGCTTGTTCTGAAAAATTTTTAGCATAATATTCTTCATAACCTTTTACAATAATATATTGATTTTTCATTAAATAATAAAAATTATTTAATTCTTCATTTTTTGCTTTTTTAAAATTTTCAAAAATAAAGTCATATGTTTGTTGATAATTTTGAAGATATTCGATCATACTTGAACATCTTTTTAATTTTTCTCCTACTTTTTCATTTTTAGAAGCAGAAGTATTTGTTCCATAACTTTCTTCATCGAAAACATTATCAATTTGATAATATTGAATTCCATCTGATGATTTATATGATTCTTTAATATTTATTTTCATATCTTTTTTTGTCCAACCTAAATATGGTACAAAGGAAGGATAATTTAATTTTATTACTTTTCCATTTAAATTTATAAAAAGATTCTCATCATATGGACATATTTTATATATGTGATTTCCATAGAATTGTAATGTTAACATTTGCTCTGATATTATTTTTCTTAATGGCATTAGGACTATTAAATTTTCTGCTTTCATTTTATCTATTAATTTTGGGTATTTTTGACGTAAGTTTTGATCGAATATTTCTTCTTTTGACATTATGATATAATAATAATTATTTTTTTTTTTTTGATTTGATTTAATTTTTTTTATTATTTAATTATTTAATTTTTATTAATATTTAGAAAAAAAATTTAATAATAAATATATATATAAATTATATGTATAATTAAAAAATAATATATTTTTCTTGATTTTTTTTAATTAAAACTCCATCTTAATTTCTTATCAAAATATCTAATACATCCTTTAGAATTTTTTTTTTCTTTTAGACAACAAGACCAAGCCCAATATTCTTTTATTTTATCACTTGAAATATCTTTTTCAAAAAATTTTCTCTAAATAAAAAATTATAAAAATAAAATATATATACATATATTCCAGGATGTTTATAAAATTCATAATAATTATTTTTAATTTTATCTTCTTGTTTTTTAATTTCAGAAACACAATTTCTATATATTTTTTTATATGCTAATTTAAAAGCATCTAATTTAGATATTAACTTTTTTTTTTTTTTTTTTCCTAAAGCCTCACAAATTTTATTTTTTTTCCTATTTTCTTCAATTAAATATTTTTCTTCTTTTTCAATTTTTTTACTTAAATGAACAAGTGGTAATAAGACATTAACTTTTTTATGATAAGGATTAATTTCATTTTTAATTGATTCAATTGTTAATATTTTATCAACTAATAATTCATCTGTAAAAGGTTTAAAATCTTTTTCAGTTTGATTTATTATTTTAATATTATTATTTAATGTTGTTGATTTCTCACTTTTTAAATTTATATTATTTGTATCTGAACTATTTTTTTCTGAAGTTGTTAAAATATTTTCATTTATATTATTTAATAATGAATTATTTGAAGTTTTAATTAAATTTTTATTTGATAAAATATCATCAGAAATTTTTTTTTCATTTAAACTATTTTTTTTAGAAAAATTATAAATTGAAGGAATTGGAATATTAAATTTAGTTTTTGTTTTCATTATTTTTTTTTGAAAAATATCTTTTTTATTTGAATTATCAGAAAAAGATCTTGAACTATTTAATAATTGATTAGCATGTTTATTTAATAATCTTTTTACCATTTCATTATTTAAAGTAGTTTCTGGTCTTATTTTTGAACGTCTTTGAATAAAATTTCTATTTTTAATATTATCTATTTGAAATTTATTTTTTGGATTTAAATCTTCTTTTAAATTAAATATTATTTTTTTTGAATTTAGAGGAGGCTCAATTTTAATTTCTTCAAATGATATTTTTTTAACATTTCTAAAATTTGTTTTTTTAGTTTCAATTGTATTATAATGTAATAAAGGAAATTTTTCTTTTTTTTTTCTTTTTTCCTTTTTTTTCTTTTTATTTTCTCCATATAAAGCTTTTAAAAATTTTTGTCTTGAAAATTTTCTAAAATTTGTTCTTTCATGATCATTAAAAGAATAATTTGTAAATTTTCTATTATTCAAAATAGAAAGATCATATATTGAATCAAAATCAATTCTTTTCTCTAAAATTACAGAATTATTCCATTTTGGTTTTTTTAATTGTAAAATATCAGGTTGTACCATTTCTTTAATTAAATTTTTACTTTTAATTACTTCTGGTAATATTTTTGCTTTTGCAAATTTTCTTTCATTATTTGAAAAATTTAATGGGATTTTTCTTTTCCAATCTTCTCTTAATTCTTTTAAACTTTTTGTTTTTATATTATTTTTTTTATTATTATTATTAAAATTAAATTTGTCATCTTCGGTTAAATTAAATAATAAAAAACCAGATTTAGGTCTTTTTTTAAAAGGGAATTTTGGTTCTGTATTATTAAATGTTTTTTCACTTCCACATTTCCTCATCAAATAATAAATTATATTTTTAAATAATTAAAAAATAATATTAAAAAGTATTATTATAAAATTAAACAATAAAAATTATAATATATTTTAATAATATCAATTCAATTTAATTTTAATTAGATTTTATTTTATTAATTAATTGATTTATTTTTCTGAAAAACAGAATGAGTTATATTAATGGAAAAAAAATTAGTTAAATCATTTTAATTTAATTGTAAAAAATAAAATTAAAATAAATTTCCAAATAATATCAAAATAAATAATATATTAAATATTATAAAACAATTTTTTAATTCTTTAATATTATTTTACTTTTTTCTCATAATTATTTTTAAACATTTATTTCATCATTATTTATAAGAGTAATAGGATTATCATTATTATTATATGTTACAGTTAAAGCTCGTTGATATTTTGAATTTTCATCAATATTATTATTATCATCAGTAGTAATATTATTAATTGTTTTTGCTTTTTTAAAAAGATTCAAATGACTTTTTAAGTCAATAGTAATTTTTTTATGATTTCTCTTAATAAAATATTTATACTTTTCTTCATATAAAGGTCTATAAAATCTTTCATTTTTTCTTTTTTGGAAATTTTCATTTATTTCATCATAAACTTGTTCTTCATATTTATTATATAATTTCCTTTGTAATAAATATAATTCATTCATCCTTTTATATTTATTATCTTTTTGTTTTGAAAAAAAATTAGTTTTTGTTTTAACTTTATATCTTTTTTCATAATTTTCAACATAAGAATTATAACCATCAAAATCACTATCAGTATCATTATCATTTATACTTTCAATTAAAATTTTTTCTTTATTTTTCTTTTGATTTAAATTATTTCTATCTGAGAATTTTATTTGTTTTTCTATAAGACTTCTTTGTGTTTTTTCAATTAAACTTTCATCATTTTCATTTTTTTCTTTATTTTTTTTAAAAGGATCTGTATCAATTTCATTTACAAATTCATTTGTATATTTCTTTAAATGTAATGGAAATTTAGATTTAAAACGAAAATAAGTATCTTTATCTTTATAATTTGTTGAAATAAATGAATTTAATAATGAAGTTATTGAAATTTTACCTGAATTACCAAATAATCTTTCTTCTTTTTTTTTCTGTTGAATTTTAAATATTTCATCATTTGCAATTTTTTTTATTTGAACTTTTTCATTATATAAATTCAATCTATTTTTAATTATATTTTCTAATTGATTTCTTGTAAACATTGTAGATATATAATTTATATAATCACCTTTTATTTTTCCTTTTTTTTCTTTTCCTAAAGTTGAATAAAAATTAAAATATGTATTTAATATTTTTCTTTGAAATTTAATAAATATTGTTAAGAATACTCTATAATCTTTCATTGAATATGAGACTTTATTATTTAAAAAATGAAGAAGATGTTCATATGAAATATCATAATTATTAAAAATATATTTTATTTGTTCTGTTAAATATGAGTAATTATTATTATTTAAATTATCCATTGATATTGAAAAAGTTGTATTTATTAATTGATTTAATTGAATTCTACTTATATCTTTATCATATTTTATCATAACACTTAAATTAGATTTTAATATTACATCTTTATGAAAATAATCTCCTTCTTTTATTTCATTTTTATTTTTAAAAACTTCAACATCTTTAAATTTTTCTTCTAATATTTCAAAAGAAAGATATTTTTCATCATCATTTATATTTTCTTTCATTTTTTTAATTATTTGTTGATGTTTAATTTCTCTTAATTCTCTTTCATAATTTGATAATTCACTTCTTAAATCAGTTAATTCTTTTAAATAACAATTATAATTTAATGATAATGTATTATATTTTAAATTATCTCTTTTAAAATTACGTAATATTGGTTCAATTGTTTTAAATTTCATTTGATGATAAATAATATTTATTTTTAATTTATTCATTAAATAATCTTGAATAATCATACTTTTATCATAACATATTTTTTCATTTTTATTATTTTGATCTGCAATTAAATTTATAAATTTCTTTTGTCTTCTTTTTAGCATTGTAAATTTAGAATTAAAATATTCAATATCTTGTTTAATTTGATTTAATTTATATTCTAAAGAAGCAAATTTTTGTTTTTTTTTATTCATTTCATCATTTATTAATTGTTCAGATTTAAATTGAAATATATTTAAATGTCTTAAAAGAGATTTTTTTTGTCTTTCTTCTCTATGAACTGAACGTTGAATAATTTTATATTTATCTAATTGTTTTTCTGCATCTGCAACATTTCTTGATTCTTCTTTTCTTTTTTTTAACAAATCTTCTTTTTCTTTTTTTAAATCATTTATTATTCCTTCATAAATTTGTAAAGAAAAAGATAAAGAGTCTATTTTTTCTTTCATTCTATTTATTTCTTTTGTATCATCTTTTGTTTCTTTATTTATATTAATACCAAATTTATAATTTTGTATTAATGAATTTTGGATTATTTCATTTATTTGTTTTAATTGTAATTTTTTTTTATTTATACAATCAGTATTATTATTTAATGTTTTTAAGAGAATATTATTTTGTTCTTTTAATTCATTTTCAATTTTATTTAAATTTGCATATTGTGGTTCATCGTCAATTAAAAATTGAACAAAATGTTTTTTTGTTTCTTTAAAATCATCTTGTGATTTTACTAAAAAATATGATTCTTTTTTCTTTTCTTCTTTGTTTTTTTTAAAATTAATTGAAGTTAATTTGAACATATTAATTAATTTAATATTTTTTAAATAACAGTTAATAATACCATTTTATCAACTTAATCATTAAAAAATTAAATAAATAAGAAAAATTAAATTAAAAAAAATATTATTATTCTATTTTATTATAATAATAAAAAATATTTAAAATAAATTTTTTTATGGGATGCCGTTGTTCAAGAGATGGAACAAAAATAATTGTAAGTTCAAAAATAAAAGAAAAAAACAAATTTATTTTAAATATTCACATTCCAAAATCAAATAATAAAAAAATATTATTTTATATATCAAATAATGAAAAAGAAACATTATCAAATATTTTTAATGCACTTTTTTTAAATAAAAATACTGAATTAGAAGCAAATTTTATTTCAGTTTATAATCCATCAACAGATAATTATGATTATTATATTCAAAGTTTATTAGGTTATGAAATAGAAAAAGTAGAAAATCCAAAATTGGGAAAAATGTGGAATATTTATGTTAATAATGAGAAATTAGATTGGAATTCTCATTTAGATAATTGTAGAAGTATTAATTATAAAGATGAAATTGATTTAAAATATGAAGATTATATTAGCCAAGATTCATATCAAAGTAAAGAATTTAATTCAAGTGATTCAAATAATTTTTTAGATTAGGTTTTTTTATTTTTTTTTTTTTTTTTTTTTATATATAGATTTGTAAATTATTTTTTGTGATATAAAGGTTTATTTTGATTAAATACTATATATTTCATATATTTTATTATATAATAATAATTAATAAAATTTTATTTGATTTGTTTTTTTTTTTTATAAGTGAAATTTTTTTAAATATTATACAATAAATTTATTAAACTATTATTTACCTTTTTTTTTTATTTTTTTTCATGTCTTTTTGTTTTGTAGGTTCTTTTATTATTTTCACTA
>Ga0256407_10015048_pt1 | contig 10043 bp, 6 predicted proteins | sample RumenRJG_04DNA_FD_193489 | JGI IMG/M metagenome (GOLD analysis project Ga0256407, IMG submission 193489) | Bovine rumen microbial communities from Lethbridge, Alberta, Canada - RJG_04 | ecosystem: Host-associated > Mammals > Digestive system > Stomach > Rumen | place: Canada: Alberta | collected...
CACACGAAACGTATTGTAGCCATAAGCCCAATAGCCCGCCTTCTGACCATTGACAAAGACTGTTGGTTCCGACATTGCACCATCGAACAGCAGTTCAGCATGTCCACTGAAGCCTTCTGGAAGGGTCAGCGTACGCTTATAGTGCCCCTCGCCAATCCAAGGCAAGGCACCAGAGCGGCCACTCTTCTCCGTAGCCTCCGTCTCACCATTCTGTGCAATAGCCACCTTCTGCAGGTCCCACTTCTTGTCGAAAGGTCCAGCAATGGCCCAGTCGTGCGGAATGCGTACTGTTTCCCACTGCTGTTTGTCGTGTGAGAACTGCCAACCATCACTGAGCAGCACTTCCTGTCGAGGCTGTGCCGAAGCTGTCAGAAAGCTAACAGCCCAAAGGGCCAAAGCCAAAAACCTCTTAGTTTTCATATCATTCGTAGTTTGTTCGTTTTAGGAATTTCACAAAGGCTGCCACGTCCTCATCGTATCCACGACCAGGAGCGAGCTGTCGGCCTTCACTGTCGAGGATAACATAGTAGGGTTGCGCATTCGTGCCAAAGCGGCGACGCTGCAAATCACTCCACTTGGCACCGATGGTGCGTAGTGTGCGAGTGCCACCCTGTCCGTCATCTACTTCAATGTTTTCTGGCAACGGTGTTTTGTCGTCAACATACAGAGAAACAAGGATATAGTCGTTCGTCAGCATGTCAGCCACCTGTGGGTCTGTCCATACAGCAGCCTCCATCTTCCGACAGTTCACACAGCCAAAGCCTGTAAAGTCGATAAGTATCGGTTTATTCTCTCGTTGAGCAGCAGCCAACGCCTCGTCGAAGTCGTTGTAACGGGCTTCCACCACCTTGCTATTCATATTAAAGTCCTGCGTGTACATCGGAGGTGCAAAGGCACTGACGGCCTTACACGGAGCACCCCATAAACCAGGAACCATATACACAGCAAAAGCCAGCGACACCAGTCCGCCCATGAGGCACGGCACCTGCCACTTGCCACGATATTCCTCCTCGACCAGTTTCAACCAACCACAGAGATAGGCACCCAACAGGGCAAAGATGACTATCCACAAGGACAGGAACACCTCACGATCCAGTATGTGCCAACCATAGGCAAGGTCTGCAACACTCAGGAATTTCAAGGCGAAAGCCAGTTCGATGAATCCTAATGTCACCTTCAGCGTATTCATCCACGAGCCAGACTTCGGTGCTTGTTGCAACCATGAGGGGAACAGCGCAAAGAGTGTAAACGGTAGTGCCAGAGCTACAGCGAAGCCCAACATTCCCACAGCTGGTGCTAACCACTGGCCACTGGTTGCCGTTTCCACTAATAATAATCCCACGATAGGTGCTGTACAAGAGAACGACACCAGCACCAATGTCAGCGCCATCAGGAAGATAGACAGATAGGTGGTCCATGATGAAGAACCAGCAGACAGACTGTCTGCTTTCTCGTCCACACGACTCGCCCAACTATCCGGCAGACGGATTTCGAACCATCCGAAGAACGACAGGGCAAAGATAACCAACAACAGGAACAGCAACACGTTGAATACTGCGTTTGTTGACAGGGCATTCAGCGTGTCGGAACCGAAGATGGCAGTAACTAAAAGGCCTAGCGTGAGGTAGATGATAACAATGCTCAGTCCATAAATCAGTGCATCGCGGATGCCACGACTACGATTGGTCTTGGCACGTTTCAGGAAGAAGCTTACCGTCATGGGGATGACAGGCCAGATGCAAGGCATGACGACAGCCAACAGACCACCCACAAAACCCATCAGCAGGATGTATAGTAACGAATGGTCAGTGACTTTCTCTTCCACCATCGGCATCACCACGGATTCCTGTTTCTCTGATGCTGTCGCCACAGAATCTTCGCCAACAGGCACTTCAATTACAGCGACGGTATCCACTGGTTTCTCTGGTTTTGGGGGGACAGGGGCTGTAATCTCCTCCTTGACGTCCTTTTTATCTTCTTTTAACTGCTTGCAAACCCCTTCTGTCTTAAACGCTACTTCCGTCGGTGGCAGACACATCTCGTCGTTGCACGCACCATATTCCAGATAACAATCAATGACATATTTCTGCTGGGTGAAACGGACACGCTGCACAAACTGGGCTTTTTTCTCAAAGAAGCGCAATTCCATGCCAAACATCTTGTCATACTGTTTGATGATGTTGCCACGTGGAGTCAGCTTGCCAACGGTCTCTACACCCTCCATCTTCACCGCATTGAAAGATGCTGAGATGGGACCGTCGCTACCCATATCCGTGGAATAGACATGCCAACCATCATCAATGGTAGCGCTGAAGACTATCTCGCCCTCACTGCCTTTTAGCATCTTCAGTTGTGAGGCAAAGTGCACGGGATTAACCATCTGACCTTGCGCAGTCAGCGTCAACAGTCCGACAAAAAGGATTATTATCAGTCGTTTCATCCTATCTTTTTTGCTAAATCGTTGCAAAGGTACAAATTTCAGATGACAATAAAAACAAAAAAGCGTATTTTGTTTTGTATTTCGCTTGGTTTGCACTACCTTTGCACTCGATATGGAAATCAAGAAGACACCACAGGCCGATATGGAACAGCGCAGAGCCACGGGATTTCTCCTCGGACTCATCTTCGTGCTGGCCGTATGCTATGTGGCACTGGAGTGGAACTCGACGGCAGGAACAGACGATGGTATCGACCCTATTGACCTCACCGACCTGATGCACGAGACGGATCTGGTTCCCATGTCGAACGAAGAGATTATTACACAACTCGTAGAGAAACAGCCCTCAGAGAAAGGTGAGCAACTGAACATCGTGGACGATGACGTAGAGGTGGAAACCAATGAGGAGGAGATTGCCACCGACGACGAGCAACTGCTAAAGGAACTGGAACAGGAGCAGGAAGACAAGGCACTGGCACCGTTGGAGGTAGACCCGCAGAACCCACTGAACTTTCATGTAGTAGAAGACTTACCGCAATATCCAGGTGGCGCTGTGGAGTTCCTGAAATGGCTTACCCGTAACCTGCGCTACCCCACCCTTGCCAGAGACCGCAAGACGCAGGGCAAGGTAGTGGCAGTATTCTACGTCGAGAAGGACGGCAGCATCACAGGCATCCAGATTACCCAGTCACTGTCGCCAGAGTGTGACCGCGAAGCCCTACGCGTGCTGCGCATGATGCCCAACTGGCAACCCGGCATCTACCACGACAAGCCCTGTCGCACGAAGGTGCAGATACCCATAGTATTCAAACTTTGAAAGGACAAAAAGCAAAAAACATATACAATGAAGACAAGCAATGAAATTCTGAAGTTGGTAAACGACTACTTGAGCCAACTGCCCTACGAGAGAAAACCAAAGTCGCTGTACGAACCCGTAGAGTACGTATTATCCATTGGTGGCAAGCGCATCCGTCCCGTACTGGCACTGATGGGTTACAACCTCTGGAAAGAGGATCCCGAAAGCATTCTGATGCCTGCCGTGGGGCTGGAAACCTATCATAACTACACACTGTTGCACGATGACTTGATGGATCAGGCAGATATGCGTCGCGGTCACGAGACTGTACATCGTCGTTGGGATGCCAACAAGGCCATTCTCTCTGGCGACTCAATGCTCGTGTTGGCCTATCAACGCATGCAACAGGTACCTGCCGACAAATTGCCTGCCGTGCTCAATCTCTTTACAGAGACTGCGTTGGAGATTGGTGAGGGGCAGGAATATGATATGTCATTTGAAACACGCAACGACGTGACAGAAGACGAATATATCGAGATGATTCGCCTGAAGACCAGCGTATTATTAGCCTGTGCACTAAAGATGGGAGCACTGCTGGCCGATGCTCCCCAAGAGGATGCCGAACGTCTTTATCGTGTCGGTGAACTGGTGGGTCTGGCTTTCCAACTGCAGGACGACCTGCTCGATGTCTATGGCGACCCTGCCGTCTTCGGCAAGGCCATCGGTGGTGACATCACTAGCAACAAAAAGACCTACATGCTCATCAATGCCTTCAACCGAGCTAACGCCAAGCAACGCGCTGAACTGACACGCTGGATTAACGCTAAGACCTTCAACCGCGAGGTGAAGGTCGCTGAGGTTACCCGTCTTTATGACGAGATAGGCATCCGCCAGCTCTGCGAGGAGAAAATCAACTACTATTTCGAACAGGCCAGCCAGACGCTCAATGAGGTCAATATTCCCGAAGACCGCAAGACCCAGCTCCGTGCCTACATGGATGAGCTCCTCCACCGCAACAAATAGCCACTACTCCCGACGGTTCTCCGTCTAGTTCCAATTATGAATTACATCGACACCCACTGCCACCTCGATGGCGAAGAATTTGCACAGGACCGCGATGCTGTCGTACAACGTGCACGTGAGGCAGGCTGTACACAGATCTTCCTGCCAGCCATCGATGCTGCTTCTTGTAAAACCGTCCTCGATGTCTGTGATCAGTACCCCGGCTATTGCCTCCCCATGCTCGGTCTGCACCCTGAAGAGGTTAAAGCCAACTGGCGTGAACAATTGTCAACCATCAAGGAATTTCTGACATCTGCCATCAACCAGCCATCAGCCATTGCCATCGGTGAAGTCGGTCTGGACTACTATTGGAGCCGTGAATTCGAACTGGAACAGTTGGAGGCTTTCGAAGAACAGGTAAAGTGGGCCGTGGAACTGCAACTACCCCTAATGATTCATTGCAGAAAGGCACAGAACGAACTGGTAGCTATATTAAAGAAGTACGCGAAAGACCTGCCAGGTGGTGTGTTCCATTGCTTCACGGGCAACGAACAGGAGGCACGCCAACTGCTGGAGTTCGACCGCTTTGTCTTGGGTATCGGTGGGGTATTGACTTTCAAGAAATCGCACCTTCCTGAGGTCTTGCCCGCCTGCGTACCCCTCGACCGCATTGTACTGGAGACCGATGCCCCTTATATGGCTCCCGTCCCCCTGCGTGGTCAACGCAACGAGCCTGCTTTCATCCGTCATGTGATTACCCGTCTCGCTGAGGCCTATGGGGTAACAGAAGAGGTGATCTGTCACCAGACCACCTCAAATGTAGAACGTATATTCCATCTCACTTAATTACGACCTTTTTGCCATTCATGATATAAATGCCCTTAGTCGGATTTTCTACCCGACGCCCATCAAGGGTGTAGAATAATGAGGATTGACTATTGGGAGTTGAATGAACAGTGCAGATGCCAGACGGAGCGCCTCCCATAAAATCAAATGAAGCCAAACCAGCGCTGACAGAGATGTTCGTCACGGGTTTGTTCATCAGTTTACTGTCGTCCGTATTTAAATGGTTCAGTGTAGCAGCTGGCGTTGACTCGTTAGTCAATAAATTGTTACCATTATAAGGATAAGTCCAACCTGCGCCTTGGTAGCTAGATGTTATGTTGTTAGCAGGGAATATGGTATACCGCTTATAAGACAAACTGTTGGGCGTTACCGTTGTACTCGTCCAAATGGAGGGATCGAAGTCGATATGAAAAACAACCACGCCCTGACCAGGGATACTGGCATCCCACCCTGTCTGCTGACGGTTCTCTATGAAGTAGTACTCATTCTCCCACCCGTCGTTACGGACGAGATAAGCAACTGGCTGTTCTTCCAACTGCGGCATATCGGTAATGGTAGCGCTTTCTGTCAACTCTGTGGGCGTCAGCCACCCCATCAACCAGCGCTCATGGGCAGAATAGCCTGGAGGACAATAGCCATCGCCACTGTAGTTACCATAATCCATCAGGTCCCAAGCGCCGACAACTTTAGTATTATTATAGTAGAAATCAGGCAGTCCGAAACAGTGACTATATTCATGACAGATGGTTCCAAAAGAACCATAGTCGTTTTTGCTAGTCAGCTCCGCCAAAGCACAATAGCAGTCCACGAGATACTGCTTGTTGTCATCATTGACTGGAATGGGGTCGCAATAGACTCCCTCTTGGCGATCCTTCAAGTGTTCACTCATCCACCACTGGTGCGGCCAGATGGAATTACTTCCACCACCATTGTTCATACCCTTTCCCGCATAAACGATGAGCAACTGGTTGATAAAGCCGTCACCGTTCCAATCGTACAGACTCCAATCAATGTCACGCGTCTTGAGCACCTCCATGATGTCCTTAACCAGATATTGAGAATTCTCGTCATCATCATCTGCATCCCCATAGCTCTTGTCCCAGCTACGGTACTTTATAGAACTCTCACTGAGTACGACATACTGCAGGTCGAAGATCACATTGAAATCTCCATAACTCTGAGCTAAGAAGTAATCATGGACGGAACCCTTGAAAGGCGTTTCCGTCAGATTCTCAGTGTTAAGTATCTTGTCCCACTGTTGAATGGTGGAAGTCTCGTCGCCTTTGAACGCACAGTCGTTGAACGCCACCAGCACCGTCAACTGATGCCTATCTCCATGATAGAAATCACCACCAGCCTGTTTGGGTTGACCAGCAAGAGCGACACGACGCATCAGCATACTCTGTGGACGTGGTGTACCCCTGCGACAGCCACGCTGTACAACAGCATCTTCTGCTGCCACTGATGTTACCATCAGCAGCAACAGAAGAATCAGCGACATCTTTCCTCTCAAATCAAACATCTTACTTCTTACAACCACTGGGGCACCAGGGCTTCAGAGTCTTGAAGAAGTCGTTCCCTTTATCGTCAACCAAGATGAATGCGGGGAAGTTCTCAACATCAATCTTCCAGACAGCCTCCATGCCAAGCTCTGGATATTCTACACACTCAATGCTCTTGATGCTACTCTGAGAGAGTACTGCAGCTACACCGCCGATAGAACCCAGGTAGAAGCCACCATGCTTCTTGCAAGCCTCGGTGACGACGTCTGAGCGGTTACCCTTGGCAATCATTACGAGTGAAGCGCCCTGCGACTGGAATTCATCCACATAGGGATCCATACGATTGGCAGTTGTCGGGCCCATCGAACCACAAGGATAACCTTCTGGCGTCTTGGCAGGACCAGCATAGAGTACAGGGAACTTCTTGAAATAATCGGGCAATCCCTCACCAGCATCGAGACGAGCCTTCAGCTTTGCATGTGCAATATCACGAGCCACGATGATGGTGCCTTTCAGGTTGACACGTGTAGAGACAGGATACTTGCTAAGTTCCTTACGAACAGCATCGATACCTTCGTTCAGGTCAATGGTTATGCTGTTGGCACCCTCACCAGCCTTGGCATACTCTGCAGGGATGAGTTCTGAGGGGTTCGAGTCCATCTTCTCGAGCCAGATACCGTCAGCATTAATCTTAGCCTTAATGTTTCTATCAGCAGAGCAGCTGACACCCATACCGATAGGACAGCTGGCACCATGACGAGGCAGACGGATAACACGGATATCGTGAGCCAGATACTTACCACCGAACTGGGCACCCAAGCCAATCTTATGAGCCTCCTTCAGCAGTTTCTCCTCAAGGTCAACATCGCGGAAAGCACGACCTGTCTCGTCACCTGTCGTGGGCAGACCATCATAGAACTTGATAGAAGCCAACTTCACGGTGAGAAGGTTTTTCTCAGCAGAAGTACCACCAATAACGAATGCGATATGGTATGGAGGACATGCAGCAGTACCTAAAGACTTCATCTTCTCAACGAGGAACGGAATGAGCGTACCCTCGTTTTGGATGGTAGCCTTGGTCATCGGATAGAAGTAGGTCTTGTTGGCAGAGCCACCACCCTTAGCCACCATCACAAACTTATACTCAGCACCCTCTGTAGCCTCGATATCAATCTGTGCAGGCAGGTTGCAACGGGTGTTCACCTCGTCGTACATGTTCAGAGGAGCGTTCTGCGAGTAGCGCAAGTTGTCCTGTGTGAAGGTGTTGAACACACCTAACGACAGTGCCTCTTCATCCTCAAAACCTGTCCAAATCTGCTGACCCTTCTCACCATGGATAATAGCCGTACCTGTGTCCTGACAGAAAGGCAGGATGCCACGGGCAGCCACCTCGGCATTGCGCAGGAACTGCAGTGCTACATACTTATCATTCTCAGAAGCCTCAGGGTCGTTGAGAATCTTAGCCACCTGGAGGTTATGCTCGCGACGCAGCATGAACTCCACATCGTGGAAGGCCTGCTGGGCCAAGAGCGTCAGGGCCTCCTTAGAAACCTTTACAATTTGTTTACCTTCAAACTCTGACGTTGTCACGCCTTCCTTACTCAACAAGCGGTATTCCGTCTTGTCCTCGCCCACCTGAAACATCGGGGCATACTTGAATGCTACTGGATTTGCCATAATAGTTGTCTGTATTTGTTAGTTATTAATAACCAAAAATCTCCTCTGTCGTTAAGCGTCGTACAGGTCCATACTGCTGCAGCGATTGGATGTCAAGTTCCTTCTCATTGCCCAGAATGACATAACGCCACGACTTATGAGCCATACGGCTCTGTTCAAATTTAACGATATCTTCCAATGTAGTACCAGGCAGCGCCTTGTAGATACGCTCGTTCTCATCGAAGTCGATGCCACGCTGCTTAGCCCATAGCCACTTAGTAATAAGACCATATTTGGTGGTACGATCACTGGCAATACGCTTCTGGACTGCCTCCTTGGCAACCTTGAACGAGGCGGCACTCTGTGGAATAGTGTCAAGAATAATATTGAATTGACGAACGCAGTCCATCATTTTATCGTTCTGCGTGATAATATGTACCATCGCATATTCCGAATCGTCTTTATACGATGCATCAGCATAGTATGCATAGGCATTGTAGGCCAAGCCACGGCTTTCACGCATCTCCTGGAAGACGATGCTGGACATGGCACCACCATAATACTCGTTGAAGACTTCCTTGATGGCAGCCTCATCGGGATTAAACTTATTATCTTCGATGCAGAACATGCGCATATAGATGTTTTTGGCATCATAGGGTGCAATGAGCACCTCGCTCTGAGTGGTGGATTGCTTGGTATAGTGCTTACCCTCAGGAACAGGCTTCAACGTAGCAGGAACGATATGTCCACTACCCACTGTTTCGCAAAGTTGCTGCTCCGTCATCGGACCATAATAAAGCACGGTATGTTCATACTGGTTCAGTTGTTTCAGCAGGTCTAACAGTTCCTGAGGATTAATCTCCTGCAGCTGCTGTGCCGTCAAGGCATTGCGATAGGTATTATAGGGGCCATACAGACCATACTGTGCCAGATAAGCGAAGTTATACTGCTGGTTGAGTTTGTTGTCAGCACGCTGTTTCTCGCGCACAGCAATAAACTGTGTATAGGCATCCGCATCCACCTTGGCATGTTGCAACACATTTTCGAGCAATGTCAATGCCTCGGCCATGTTCTCTCCCAAACCACTGAGTTCCACAGTAATTGAACGGGCACTGACAGAGATCTTGTAGTTGCAAGCCAACTTGTAGAACTGCTGCTTCACCTGCTGGGGAGTGAGCTTGTCAGTACCTAAGTAGTCGAAATAATCAGCTGCATAGACATATTTCAATTCCGACTCTTCACCAAATTCATAACGGAATGAGAGGGTGAAACGGCCGTTCTCTTCATTCTTGACATAGATATATGGAAGTTTCACTGCGCCGTCCTTTCCCATTGGCATATCACCAAAGGTAAGGTCACTCTGGAAGTCTACAAATTTGGGGGCGATGGGCTTCACCTTCGCATTCTGAATGTCCTGCACAAACTGGCTCACCGTGTCGCGGTTGGTTGGTATAGGCGTAATCTCAGGCTTGTCAATCTTCTTCTGGTTAGGGTCGATTCCCTGACGCTTGTAAACAGCAACATAGTTGTCCTGAAGGTGGCGGTTGGCAAAGTCTACAATTTGCTGTTTCGTCATACCTGCAATACGCTCCTGAGACTTGACGGCTTGCTCCCATGGGGTGCCGTTGATAAACGCATCGACAAACATATAGACACGTTCTTCATTACTCTCAAGAGAGTTATAGTACTGTAACTTCAGATTGTTGACAACTGAAGGCAATAAATCATCGCTGAACTCACCCTTCTTCAATTTCTCCACCTCACTGAGCAGCAGCTGACGGACATCGTCAAGGCTCTGTCCCTC
>Ga0256407_10015050_pt1 | contig 10043 bp, 9 predicted proteins | sample RumenRJG_04DNA_FD_193489 | JGI IMG/M metagenome (GOLD analysis project Ga0256407, IMG submission 193489) | Bovine rumen microbial communities from Lethbridge, Alberta, Canada - RJG_04 | ecosystem: Host-associated > Mammals > Digestive system > Stomach > Rumen | place: Canada: Alberta | collected...
TTTGCTTGTTTTCTTTTTGCAACACTAAGATAAGTGAAAATTCTGACATGGCAAAATCCTGGGCAACTTTTTGTTGCTCAGGAACTTATAAATAAAGTTAAATTATAGTGTTGCGGAATTAAGGTTGATATTATTTCATTTCCACAAGGCTTCTTTGACAGCTGGTCAAAGTGTGGCGATGCATTGTGATTTATTTTTCTTCAAATTTTTTTCCAAAAATTTGGAATAATCCATTTTTCTTTCTACTTTTGTGACACCAATATTATAATTATTACGAACATAGAGTTCGTTAAGAGAACATACCTTTGCAAAAAAATAGGATATGCCTACTAACAAGAACGCTTTAATAAGATATAAGTACTTAGACAAGCTATTGTCTGACTACCACCATTTCTATGATATTCACGATCTTACAGAGAAAGTGAATGACATGCTGTATGAGGATGGTTTTTCAGAAGTTACGCAACGCTGCATAGAAAAAGATTTGAATACGCTGGAGTATGCTCCTTTCTCTGCTCCTATTGAGCGTTTTACTAAGAATGGCAAACGATGCATAGCATATAGTAAACGTTCTTTTTCTATCTTTACTAAAGAATTAAGTGATGAAGAAGCCATTCTCTTGCGTGAAGTTCTGAATACTATTGGTCAATTCGATGGGCTTGATAATTTCAAATGGCTTGATGATTTCAAGATTGGTTTGGGACTTGAAGAACGTAGGCAGATTATCAGTTTTAGTAATAATCCATATTTACAAAACTCAAATCTACTTGGTACGCTATTTGACCAGATATCCAACAAGGTCGTCATTCGTCTCTCATATCATACCTTTAATGATGAAACCATTAGAAGTATTGACTTTCATCCGTATCTTTTGAAGCAGTATAATGAAAGGTGGTTTCTGTTAGGTGCAGCAGATAGTGACCAGAAGATACTGAACTTTGCGCTTGATAGAATAGACAAAGTTGAACCTCTGCCAGAGAAGAAATATATAGAGTGCCCTGATGATATTTTTGAGCGTTTCGAAAACATCGTGGGAGTAACATTATATGAAGAACGACAGGTAGAACATATCGTATGTTGGGTAAGTGAAGCATCCAAAGGGTACGTGAATACTAAGCCTATTCATGAAAGCTACACTCCGTTCAAGGGAGAGAAGGAAAATCAGTTGCACAAGCAATACCCCAAACTGGATGGCGGCCTGTTCTTCAGCATCGACTGTATTCCCAATTTTGAACTTATCAGGGAGTTGTGCTCTTTTGGTGGTAACCTCGTTGTTCTTTCTCCTAAGTCAATCAGAGAAGATATAAAGAATCGTCTTAGCGCACATTTAGACCAATACCAAGATTAAATGGATATTAACTCGCAGGAACATATAAAGACAATTGCTCCAGATGTGGCCAAAGCCTATCAGCTTGGCAAGGAGCAGAAATACGACGAAGCGTATCAAACCCTATTACCTCTTTTTGAAGCAAAAGAAATACCGTCGTATTTTGAAGAGCCTTGCGGGTGGACTATCTATCGCTATCTGAAGAATAATGAGAGCAGGTTGACTTCAATGGAAATCAGAAAAGCATTGTCATACTATCTGACTTTTGCTTCATGTAAGCCAAGTAATCTGCACTCATGTATTATGGTACAAGCTGTAAATCTGGAGAAGAAACACGAGAATGACTTTAGGTTTATCGAGTTCTGTCAGATGTGGAAACTAGAGAGTTTTAGAGATGAGGATTTCATTTCAGCTAAAGGAACTACTGAGAGTGGCAAATCTATCGAGTTTCAGTCTCTGGCAGAAAACGTGGCCACACGTCTATACAAAGAGTTGAAGTCCCGTCATACGGAAGAATTCGTCAATGACTTATTCCCATTCTTCCTGACTATAAAAGAGAAGTGTCCTGGAAATCGCTTCGTTGGAATGTATATTGCCCAATTGTACTATTGGCTAAACGACATTGAAAAGGCTATTGCTGAATACAAGAAAATACTCAGGACTGCACCCGAATGGTTTATCTGGAAGCACCTTGGCGATATATGTGAGGATACAGATGTCAAAATTTCCATGTATTGCAAGGCCATGACAATGATGGGCAAAGATGAATACATCGGTGAACTGCGAATGAACTTGGCAAGCCTGCTACTGGAACAGAATAAAGAACATGCTGCCTATGAGATAGAGCAGTACATGAAGACGTACAAAGAAAATGGCTGGAAGATTTCTGGTGACGTGTATTTGCTACAAAACAAAGTCCAGGGCATTGTTCCATTTACTCAGGCAAAACAATTCTATCTGAATAACATAGAGAAGGCTGAAGACTTTGCCTATTCGGATATTTCTGTAGAGGAACTAACCTATAATGGTATCGTAACAAATCATGCCGGCAAAGAGAAAGCCAGTCTTGTGAATAAGCGAAAGAAAATATTTGTTCGCACCTCACTCACTCCACAACTGAGGAAAGCTGAAATAGGTGATGTGTTCTTGGTTAGAGTATATGAACATCAGAAGCGAACCATCGCACTGACCATTCATCCTACAGATAAGAAGAATGTGCAATCGACAAATACACATTCAGCAAAGCAGGGGGATGAAGCTGATGTTACTGTCAGTGGTATTGTCTCGTTTCCTGCACAGGGTGAATTCTGTTTTATTGATCACAAGTATTTTGTTTCAGAAAAGTTGACCAAGGCCAACAATCTGACAGCTGGTGATTCTGTAAAAGCCAAGGCAAAGAAGATGCCTGATGGAAGATGGCGTGTTGTTTCAATCATTAAAGAATGAACGGTATGGTGTTAACAAAACAGCAACAGGGAGTTTTAGATTCTATCAAGGTGTTCTTGAATAGTGAGGTGTCGGTGTTTATCCTAAAAGGATATGCCGGTACTGGTAAGACCACAATGATTAGCCATATCATAGAAGAGGTGGCTAAGATGGATATAGCGCCAGTTCTGATGGCGCCAACGGGAAGAGCTGCAAGGGTACTTGAGTCAAAGACAAAACATGGAGCATCTACCATTCATCGAAGAATATATGAATTGGACACCATCGAAACGCAGGAGGGTTCCGATGATATTAGATACATATTTCCTTTAAAAGACGAGGAAGATCAGGCACGAGACCACATCTGTATTGTGGATGAGTCTTCAATGATTGGTACACGCGAAGTTCAGAACGAGCTGTTTGAATTTGGGTCAGGCAGTTTGCTTAATGACTTACTCGCATTTGCAGCCCTCCATAGGGGAGGTAAGATTATCTTTATAGGTGACCCGATGCAGTTGCCACCAGTAGGTGACAACGTATCAAATGCCCTTGACGAGAATTTCTTTAAGGAAAACGGAATTAAGGTGATGGTTGCTGAACTGACTGATGTGGTCAGACAAGATGAAGGTAGCGCTATATTAGGCAATGCCATGAAGGTACGTACACTGCTGGAATCTGCACAAAGAAACAATCTTGTCTTTGATAGACAAGAAAATAAGGTAATAGATATAGAGGGGTATAATATGCCCAAACAACTACTTGAACTCTATCCGAAGCCGGAAATAGGACAATCCGTAATCATTACCTATAGCAATCGTCAGGCACGTGATTATAACTATGCCGTGCGAGAAATCTTATATCCAAAAGAAAAGCAGATTGTTATTGGTGATATCCTTCAGGTGGTTAGCAACAACTATCAACTGGATGTGATGAACGGAGACTTCGTTAAGGTTACAGATGTAGTTGGCGAAACAGAATATCAATCAGCTCCTGTATATGTGACTGTTGAAAGGGAGCGGGTTAGGCAGAATATCACTTTAGCATTTCGCAATGTTCGTGTACAGCTTGATAATGGAAAGGAGATTACCTGCAAAATCATCGAGAATATGCTTGATGATGCTGATGCTAATTTGACTTTTCTCCAAATACAGGCTCTTTACATTAATTTCTGTATGCGTTATCCTGGACTAAAAAGGAATTCGTTACAGTTCAAGGAACTGTTAAAAGGAGATCCATACTACAATGCATTGAGAGTAAAATACGGGTATGCAATTACTGGTCACAAATCACAAGGTGGAGAATGGCATACCGTTTTCGTAGACTATTCTGGCAGGACAGGCCTGAAGGATGACAGTCTTCGATGGACTTATACTGTTACGACACGTGCAAGCCATGTGCTGTACGGATGTAATATGCCAAATGTCACCCCGATGTCAAAATTGCGAGTGGCTCCCATCATCAAGGTTGGCAAACCACGCGAGGAATACCTATCATTCACTGATGTTCCTGAAACACCATTCCATTCTACTGACGCGCCCAATTTCCTGAAGGCAAAATACTGGGCGGTATCAGACGAATTGAAGAAGGATGGATGTGTTGTGAAGAGCGTGGAAAGCAAGCAGTATTGCGAATGGTACCGTTTGGAGGATAATCAAGGCCAGACACATTTGGTACAGTGCTATTACAATAAGGCAGGACTATTTACAAGATATATGGCAGGTGACAATCTTGACGGCATTGTTAACATTCTTTCCTTAATGCAGATTAACCTAACGCCGCTATGCTCATTCCGTTATACACCATCGAGCGATGCTCTTAATACACTATATAATAATGTGGAATCCATCTGCTCAGATTTGGACGTAAAGATCACGAATATTGTTGAACACTTGCCGAATTACTGTGTGTATTACTATCTACAGGGTGCTGGAAGCTTTTCCTGGATTCAGTTCTTCATTACCAAGGATGGCTTTATCAGTTATGCCCAGCCTTTTTCAGACGAAGAATTGGACGATGACATTCTAAAAAGTGTAGTAGAAAGACTCTGCCCCTGAAGATTTTTCATTTGACGAACATAGAGTTCGCATAAAGTCCGTAACTTTGCAACGAAAATAAAAACTAAATACAATGGCAACAAGGAAAACAACTCTTTATTGGAAAGAAAATAAGAATCAGTACACAAGATGTCTCTGCTATTCTGATAAATGTGGCCTATATACGGATACCATTCCGGAAGGGGAAAATCCTGATGAGCTATTGTATCGGCCACAAGGATATGCAGGCTATGTTATTAACAAAATTGAGATACCTGGTCGAAATATCGAAATAACTATCCTCTCAAATTTTGGATATGGAAGTGCCTCATATCTTCGTGCTGCAGTGAATTTCGGCAATCGTCGCATTCTTGACTTTGAACTATCCAAGTTGTATGTTTTGAGAAATTGCAGTGTTTCTACTCTTGATGTACCTTCTTATAGCTGGGATCTTCTTTTCGAAAAGATAATCAATGCGTACAATACCGCATCACTCGATAATCTTACAACTTCTGCGATAGCATATATTGATGAATTAAACGATATGCTTGACAAAAATGAAATTTCAATCAAGGGCTCTCTTGATTCTGATAAACCATCAAAGTGGGATGGTACTTTTTTAATTTCATTGTTTGCAGGAAGAAAGATTCAAGACCTAGTGGGTGGTCTCGAAGCAGCAGAAGTGTCTGATTCTATCGTGTTGAAATACACGATGAATTTGTGCAGGAAGTATGTCGCGAAGGTGAAAACTTTGACTTTGGACTATAATGACTCTCGAACATCTCAATTGTCAGAGTCTCTCCTGTCTGTGCATAAGTTCATGTGTGCAAACAAAGGAGGAATAGAGTATCTGAGCATGATATTAGATAAAGAAGTATAAAAAGTTATCTCAACGAACATACATTTCGTTATTATTTCGTAAATTTGCATCAGAAAATAAAAAACAGAAGTTATGATTGAACTGAATGAGAAGGCCAGTATCTACGCAGAAGAGAATGTTATCAACGTTCTGAAGGAAGCATTTGCAAAGGTATATGCAGATGGCTATCGAGACGGGTACAGAGATTGCAAAGAAAACGTTTCCGTCAATCTCCATTTCTGCAATACTGAATTTGTAGATCTTGGTCTACCGAGTGGCACTCTCTGGTCTTCAGACTATGAAAAAGACGAGGGTGAATTGATTTATGTCCCATATGAGCTGACTGCTGACAAATCCATACCTACCAAGGAGCAATGGAAGGAGTTAAAAAAATGCGCAAAATGGGAGTTTATAGGTGAAGAGGATAAACTCACTGCTGTGAAGTGTACTGGTCCTAATGGTAATACGCTATTATTCAGTATAACGGGATTGGTGGATTTTGCAAAGATTACTCGTTCTGGAAGAGTTTTCTTTTGGGTTCGAAGTGCAACAGAAAAGAATTGTGCCGTCCACATGTGGATATATAACAATGAGTTGCACGAGGATTCCGACATGCAGAGTTCCAATTTGAAGCTACCTATTCGTCTAGTTCGTAAAAAATGATTTTCATAAGCGAACATAGACTTCGGTGTATGTAATTAACTTTGCTCCTAAATAAAAACAAAGCGGTCTTTGACAGTCTGGAAACTGAAATGGTATTTTGAATTTCGTCTTGCGTTACGCAAGTACTGTTCTTTCGAGAGTAGATTCGCAAGATGTCTTCAGTCTCCTCGGAGTTCTGGAGAGAAACAATGTTAGAGCGTTAACGTTGCACTATTTCGTACGTTGTACATTGTTATTGTTCTATTATTGTAGATATTTTATGGAGCACTCGCTCTGCTCGCTATTTTCGAGTACTATGTTTTGCTTCGCTTTCTTATATCTATTATTACACAAAGAAAAGACATTTCAGCAGAAGGACCTCAAAGATCGCTTTACAATATAAAAAGTGAAATGGATAGAAAACAGATAGCTCTACAAGCTTCGCAATTAAAGACTAAAGAAGACCTTCTCAATATTCTCAACCAAATAAAAAGGGCTGAGATTGAAAACATGGGCTTCGATTCGTCTAAGTATCATCCGTTCACTGAAAAGCAACTCAATTTCTATTGTAACCCAAATCATACCTTTCATCGCTATAGACAGTTCAAGATAAAAAAGAAGTCTGGAAAGGAGCCAAGGCAAATTACAGCCCCAAGGACAAGGACATTTATGATGATGTTGTCTGCTGTCAATGAGTTGTTTCGATCCATGTATACACCATCTGAATATGCCATGGGTTTTACAGATGGGCGTTCAGTTGTTACTAATGCCACAGCTCATATTGGCATGGAGTATGTGTTAAACATTGACTTGAAAGATTTCTTCCCCAGTATCCATCAAGCACGTGTCTGGAAGAGATTACAAGTGCCTCCCTTTAAATTCGCTCAGCCCATAGCAAGTTTATTGGCAGGCATATGCTGTATGAAAGAAACTCGTGAGGATGAAAAAGGGAATAAAACTGATGTTTATGTACTACCTCAGGGAGCACCAACTTCCCCTATCATCACTAATATGATATGTGATAAGCTTGACTTTTATTTGAGTAGGTTAGCAAAGCGTTTTAACATGAATTATACACGCTATGCAGATGATATCACCTTTTCATCGATGCGTTTCGTGTATGGTAGAAGCGGAAAGTTCATGCAAGAGCTCCAACGAATCATAAAGGATCAAGGGTTTACTATCAATGACTCAAAAACGCGATTGCAAAGAAGAGGCGATAGACAAGAAGTAACAGGTATTATCATAAGTGACAAACTTAATGTCTGTCAAAAATATGTTCGCGATATCCGTAACATATTATATATGTGGGATAGATATGGATATAATGTAGCTTACAACAAATTCTTCCCCAAATATAAGGAAGAAAAAGGTCATGTCAAAAAAGGCAACCCCGACTTGATCAACGTTATTGACGGCAAACTCATGTACTTAAAAATGGTGAAAGGTGAAGACGACTCGGTTTATACCAGACTACATACGAAGTTTGTTAAATTAGCAAATAAGGATGCCATTGCTGAAAAAACTAACTCAAAAGGCGTGACCTACTTGGAAACGAGTAATATAGCCGAATTTGAGAAGAAAAATTCCACCAAAATCATCTTTGCCATTAGTGAGAAAGGGCACCATTACGCTTATTTTGTGTTAAACGAGAAGAAATTTTTAGTATCCGTCAATAAATCTCTCACTATTGAAGAGGAACAAAATAAAGATATTCTAGCCATCTCTACATGCCGAGGTAAAGATGACAAACCCTTTTGGCTTATCCATAAGAAAGATAAAGTGATGGTGCCACCACCTCCGGCTATTGATGTGGATGAACTAAATAATGTACTGGATTCACTACTAAACACCTGTTAATATGGAAGAAAACAAAAAGGCTGCCATAGAAAAGATATATTTGTTAACAAAGCAAGATGCTGAGTTCAATGAAGAATTGCGAAAGAAGTTAGGAATAACCTCCGTCGCAAATTCTGCTGTTATAGATGACGAACGATTGAATCAGATATACGAATATTGTGTTGAAAATATTGTCCGCAAGCAGGCTGAGGATTTTTATAACGAATTCCCAATACCCGAACTTAAAGACCAACTTTGTGCTGATTTCAGAAAAATGGAATTATTTAGACGCAAGAACAATTTTGATGACTTCTGTCTTTCTGTATACCAGCAAATTGAAAATATAACAAACTGTTTATGCGAAGACCTAAATTTTAATGATGTCGCACAAAAGATGTGGGCATATCCTGCCTATTTACGCCAAGGCGAAGGAATTACTCCCAAATTGGAAGAACGAACAAGTACTCTGGGGAAGTCATATTATGCAATAGCACATCTTTTATTTATTGGAAAAGATGACCAGGGGCATCCAAACTCAATAGTCAGGACGGCGAAACCATTGCGTGAACAATTTGCTTGGGATAAAATAAGAAATGTAGTTTATTTTATCGGCTATAAAGCTGAAATGTTAAGTTGGATGTATAATGGTTTTACTGATATATGTAATTTACTATATGAACTATATCAATGCAGGAATTTAAATCATAGAGGTGGAAACCAGACAGAAAAAGCAGAAGGCGTTATAAATAAAATCAAGCCTTTGCAATCATTATATTATTTCAAGTTTTATGGTTTACTTACGCAGTATGTAGAGTTTGTAAAAACAGGATTCCCATTATCCCAAAGGTTGGTTAGTTATGCAAATAGTTTGAATACTATTGCTGTTCCTATACCCAAACAAGAATTTAAACCTCTTGGTTCTATTCCGCTTGATGAACTAGCCAAATTAACAAAGAAAAAGAAATAATATGGTCAACGTATATTTTAATAATATAGAGGATATTATTATCTCCAATATCAAGGAGGCAAATGTCCGCATTTATGTAGCAGTTTCTTGGTTCACTAACGGAAAAATCTTCAAACAACTGCTGGAATCTTCAAACCGTAAGGTTGATGTAAGAGTTTTAATTCTTGACGATCTTCTCAATCGCAATGAATATGGCTTAGACTTTGGTCATTTATCAATTCAAGGCGCAGAAGTTAGGCTTACAGTTCCAAGAGATGGTACAATGCACCATAAATTTTGCATAATAGACGATAAAATTATTAGTGGCTCATATAATTGGACTTATCATGCGAATAAGAATAATGAGAACATATTATTATCTGACGAGCCTGAAGTTGTAAGGGATTATTGCAATGAATTTGACAATCTTTTCAATAATGGCTCTCCAATCAAACTTCCATATGAGCATCTGAAATGGACTTCTATTAAAGAAGGAGACTTCTCAGAACTTCGCAGAAATATATTTAGGGATATAATTGCAAAGAATGATGAGAATAGAGAACTAAAGCGAATTAAACTTATTCATCTTGATAGAGCATACCACAAGAATAACGCAGATGAATTACGTTGTGCAAGTTCACTTCCAATCGCTGGACATTTTAAGACTATTTCTGAAGTGTTAACGAGTAGAGAACATGAATTTGATTTCAAACTATAGGAAGAGAATCGCATAGGTAAAGCATACGAAAGTATGGGCCATTCGTCTTGGGGTAAATGGTATTATATTCCTTATGGAATTAAAGAAGACAAATATCATAGGGAATATGTTGATGGGGTTTTGAAATACCCTTAATTCCGCAACACTATTACAAATATAACTTTTTAAGTACCTGAGCAACAAAAAGTTGCTCAGGATTTTGCCATGTCAGATTTTTCACCTATCTTAGTGTTGCAAATAAAAATATGTATCAA
>Ga0256407_10015054_pt1 | contig 10042 bp, 6 predicted proteins | sample RumenRJG_04DNA_FD_193489 | JGI IMG/M metagenome (GOLD analysis project Ga0256407, IMG submission 193489) | Bovine rumen microbial communities from Lethbridge, Alberta, Canada - RJG_04 | ecosystem: Host-associated > Mammals > Digestive system > Stomach > Rumen | place: Canada: Alberta | collected...
TGACGTCCTTACCCATCAGGACGGCGTGGTTGGTGCCCCAGGGCTTGACACGGCCTTCGGGAACCTTGAAGCCTTCGGGCAGGGCATCGAGGGCCTGGAAGCAGAGTTCGCAGGGCACCTGCCCCTGGTACTTGGCAAGAATCTGTGTGCGGAACTGCTCCTCGAAGTCCTTGCGGATGACCCAGACGATCTTTCCGAATCCAGCCTGGATGGCATCGTAGATACTGTAGTCCATAATGGTCTCACCGTTGGGGCCCAGACCGTCGAGTTGCTTCAGACCGCCATAGCGGCTGCCCATGCCGGCAGCGAGCAGGAATAGTGTAGGTTTCATTTTTTTTCGTTTTAAGGGTTTAACATTGATGTTTCTGCATGCAAAAGTAATCATTTTTTGTGGAGTTAAGGACTTTGCCAACGATTTTTAACAAAAAAATGGTTGAAAAAAGTAGGTGGATAGGATAAAAAGCATTATCTTTGCAGCACAAAAAAATGAATTGAAGCGATTTGTCATGCTGAAGCACCATCTCACACTCCATAATGATATAGAGGAGATTCCCCTGTTGGCCGACTTCGTGGATGAGGTCTGCGAGGAGGCAGGGACGGATGTGTCGTTGGCTATGAGCATCAATCTGGCACTGGAGGAGGCCGTCACCAACTCCATGCTCTACGGCTATCCGGAGGGTTCGGTTGGACTGGTGGAGATAGAGGGTGGCGTAGATGGCTCGACGCTCACGTTCGTGATAAACGACAGCGGTGTGGCGTTTGACCCCACTCAGCAGGCCGAGGCCGATGTGACCCTGGGCGTAGAGGAACGTCCTATTGGCGGACTGGGCATTTTCCTGGTACGTGAGATCATGGACGAGGTGCGCTACGAACGAGTGGGCGACCGCAATGTGCTGACACTCAGCAAGCAACTGGAAAAATAGAACATTCAAAATACAACAAGTAATTATGATATTCAATATTCAAGAGAACAATGGCGGCCTTTTGGCAAAATTGACAGGCCGTCTCGACACACCTGCTGCCGTCAAGGCCCAGCAGGAGATTGAGCCCCTGTTGCAAAACGCAGATAAAGAACTGGTGCTCGACTGTACGGACCTGGAGTACATCAGCAGTTCGGGCCTGCGCCTCTTCCTCACCTTGCGTAAGGAGGCTGCCGCCAAGGGAGGCAAGGTCATTATTGAACATATCAGCGAAGATATCAAGAAGGTGTTTATGATGACAGGTTTCTACAACCTGTTTGAAATCCGATAAATGGACAACTACGGTCTTGACTTGCATGCTTCCATGCTCTTGGATGAGTATCGGGAGCAACTTCCTGTGTATGGCCGTCTCCGCGAGGTGGTGATGGAACAACTCAAGGGGATGCTGAAACAAAGCGGCATCGAGGTGACCTCCCTGGATTCGCGTATCAAGACGGAGAAGTCGTTTGTAGGCAAGTTGCAAAGAAAGGCCTCCAAGTATCATGCGCTGACGGATATCACCGACATCATCGGGGTGCGTATTGTCGCCTATTATAATGAGGATGTCGATCGTATCGCGTCGATGGCAGAGAACTTGTTTGAGGTGGACTGGGCCAATTCCGTCGATAAGCGCAAGATGCACCAGTTCGACAGTTTCGGCTATAATTCCCTGCACTATATCTGTAGGATGCCGAAGGAGTTGTTCTGTGATCCGGCAGAGCCCAGTCTCAACGAGATACGCTTCGAACTGCAGATGCGCACGGCCCTGCAGCATGTGTGGTCGGATATACAGCACGACATCGGCTATAAGTCGGAAATTGAGACACCGATGGTGTATCACCGTGACCTGAGCCGTCTGGCCGGTCTGTTGGAACTGGCTGACAATGAGTTCAGCCGCATTCGTCGCGACATTGCCGACTATCGCCGTCGTGCACAGTCGCTGGTTCAGACGGGCCATCTTGATGAGGTGATGCTCGATGGTGACACCTTCCGCTCGTATCTGCAGACCCGTCCGTTCGACAAGTTGAACGAGCGGATAGCGGCTATCACGCAGGCTGAGTTGCAAGAGGTGCCCATGATGCCTTATCTCCTTGTGCTGAGGAATATCGGCCTGAGCACGTTGGGCGATGTGGAGCGGATGATAGCCGAAGATACGGAGGATGCTTATCAACTGGCACTCTATCAGTTGGGGGCTACCGACATTGACATCCTTTCGTCGACCGTGGGACTTCAGAACCTCTGTATCGTGGCCATCCTGAAGTCTGGAGGAGGAAAGATAGGACTTCAGCACATGTTTGATGCCGTCAATGGCGTGTCGGCCCAGAATGCCGATCTGGCAGAAATCGTCTTCAAGCAGGCTGCCCGCCTCTCGTTTATGGCTTAGAACGGATAGCCGATAGCCAAGTGCACGGTGTTCATATCCTTGAAGCCGGAGATATTGAAGTAGCCACTCTTGCCGGTATAGCCAGGGTGGTGGAGGGCAATACCCCAGTCAACACGTACAATCAAGAAACCGAGGTCGTAGCGCAGGCCGATGCCTGTGCCTGTGGCCAGTCGGCTGAAGAATCGTGAAAGCCTGAACCTGTTGTCGGTGAAGTATTTGTTCCATGTCTCCACGGATTCCGCATCCTCTTCGTCGACAGCGTCTAATGTCTCTTCTGATATATCGTAGTCTTTCGATCGCCACACATTGCCGGCATCGAGGAAAATGGCACCATAGAGGTTGCCGAACAGTTGGCGGCGGTACTCGAGGTTCATCACCAGTTTGGAGTCACCGTTCTGCATGAGGTAGGTGTACTGCTTGGCATCTTTGTCGCTGATGAAGGGGAAGTTGCCTGGGCCGATGCTGCGCACGGGGAAGGCACGGATGCTGTTGGCGCCGCCTGCATAGAACATCTCGCTGAAGGGTCCGGTCTCGCTGTTGCCGTAGGACCACAGGATGCCGGCATTGATATGTCCCACCAGTTTCGACTTGCTGTCAAGCGTCCACGTCTTGGTGAGGTCGGTCTCCAGTCGCACGAATTGCGAATAGGGATTCTTGAACAGCGTCTTTTCCTTGTCGTTCCACCCATGTCCCTGTATGAGCACATCGTAGAGCGCCGTGACGTTGCCTGCCTCTTCGATGGTTGTCTCCCAGCGTATGGGCGACTGCTTTTCGCGGGGTGAGTTATATACATAGGTGTAGCGCATCTTGGGGATGAACTGGTCTCTGAGCGACGATGCCAGAATGAGGTTCTTCCTCATGGCCTCGAGGAACTTGTCGGTGTAGGAGTTGACGAACTGGTAGTTCACCGTGATGGGCGAGAACTCATGCTGTGTGTTCTCCTTGGGTTGCCATTTGTAGGTCCATTCTCCGCTCACGATGTGCATCTTGTAGTAACTGGGGCGGTTGATGACATCGGTGGAGATCTTCGCAATGGTCCAGGGTGTTGAGAAGAACTGCCTCGGACGTTTGAACTTTCCCTCCTTGTCGCGCTTCGGACGATCGCTCACGAAAGGAGCAAGTATGCGTGGGAACTCGATGGAGGCATCGATACCATACTGGTATGTGCTCTCGTCGTCATCGCTGCTATGGGTCTGCCATGCATACGACCCGTGCAGGTTGATGTCCAACTTCTCGCCTCTGCGGAAGGCGTTGCGCCGCGTCACACCCAGTCTCAACTCTGGTCCCATGCGTCCTATGGTACGGTTGATGATGTTGCCCTCGATGTAGAAGTCGTAGGGCTTGTCGAAGGTACAGTTGAGCGTCAGGTCCAAGGTGTCGTGGTCGCGTGGCGTAAATGACAGGTCGACGCTGCTGAACACGCCTGTGGCATTGATCTTCTGAACGGACTCCACATAGTTGTCGTAACTGAAGGCACGTCGTGGACGCAACTTGATATCCCTCATGATGACACGCGGACTGATGGGGGCACGCTTCTTTCCTCCACTCCAGAACACTTTCAGGACCTTGCGGTCTATGCTGTCTGTCATCTGCTCGCGGGCAAAGCGTTGCAGATTCAGTTTCAGATTGCCCACATACCAGGGGTGCAGGGCCTCTGACGGCAGCGAGTCGGCCAGTTGCAGTCGCAGGTTGGCGCGGTTGGGAACTGCCAGCGTGTCAGCCAGATAGGTGGCATAACCTGGCTGATAGTAATAGTAGCCGTTGTTGCGGAACAGTTCGCTGATGCGTGTGCGCTCGGCATCGAGTTCACTCACGTCGAAGGGGTCGCCAGGCTTGACAGATGCGTCGACGCGGGTGGAGTCGATGAGCGCCAGCATTTGTGGCGGGAAGTTCACGTAGGTCAGCGTGTCAACGGTGAAGAGGGTGTCCATGTTCACGCTATAGGCTATCTTCATCTTCTTGGGGTTCTTCTGAGGAACCTCCTCATACGTGACACTTCCGTGCATATAGCCTTTCTTGCGCAGCACCGACTGAGCCACCGAGGCTCTCAGGGCGGGGTTGACCTGACTCATCAGTACGGGTGGCTTGCCGAACGAGTGGAGGAGCCACTGCTTGAACTTTCCGCTGCTGCCGTAGGCATAATTCCATATCCACAGACCGTAGGGGAAGGGCGTGCGGTAGTAGGGTGAACCGAAGAGGGCACCATTAGGCTGCGTGGCCAAAGCCGCCTCCACTTCCTCCTGAGTGTCGATGAAATGGTCGTTTTTCTGATAGTTGTTGTATTGTATATCCTTCAGGCCAACGAACAAATGATCGTCGTCGGGCACCAGTTTGGTGGTCGAGCAACCCGTCGCTATCATGAGCGAGGCGAGCAGGCAGGATTTCCTTATTATATGTTTAGCGTATCGTGTCATTGCGTAGGGTTCTTGTGGAGTCTTTAGGGGCTATGGGGCGTCTCATGGGCATCGCCTGCTGTTCTTTGGCGTTGGGCCTGAAGATGTCCCAGAGAGAGGCGAGTTTGCGCTTCCAGATATAACCGCCTCCGTATTCGCTGGTATAGCCGTCGAGCCAGTCGTAGACGTTCTGGTTGTAGAAGAGTTTGATATATTGGTTGGAGGTAGGACTGAGCCGATATTCCATCGACACGTTGTCGAAGAAGGACTCCTTCATGCCTTGTACCTCATTGCCTGATGACACCTTTCCGCCAATCTGCACCTTCAGGCGGTTGTTCCAGAACCGCTTGGCAAACTTGAACGAGTAGTTGGTATGCGTGGTGCCTGTGGCATCGGTAGTGTTGTCGAGTCCCACGCTGACGTTCACGCTCTTCAGCGCATTGCCGGTGATACTGTTGATTTCACTCTCGAGGAAGGAATTGAGGGCCGAGTTCATCGAGAATCCCTTCGTGTTGCCGTCAGAGAGGTACATGCCTGTGGTGAGCATCGTCACCGCCAACTTGCTGCGCTGCTCTTCCGACATGGCGTTCAACTCGTTGGTGACGGAGATGTCCTCTGGTGCCCTGATAATGAATTTCACACCCATGTTCTTCAGCGTGTTGGTGATGGTGACGCCGCAGTCGAAAGCCACGCTGCGTGTCTGTTCCGTACCTTCGCTCACGCTGGCCGTCTTGTGCTCCGTTGCGGTGATGTTCAGCGTGGGGTTCATAGCGTCGCCTGTGAATTCCACGTAACTCCCATCCTCGATATTGAAGGTCTTCAGCGGTATGACGGGCATCGAGTATTTCATCTCTCCGCTGTTCAGCGTATAGCGTCCTGTCAGTTTCAGGTTATCCCTGTTGTTGTAGATCATGCGCAGTTCGCCACCGCCGAAAAGGTCCACGTAGTTCGATACGGCAGCATTCAGTCCGCAGAGCACGTGTGTACCGTGGGCGATGTTGATGGACAGGCTCATGTCCAGTCCTTCTGGAGTCGGACGCTTGACTACATGCGTGACAGTAGTATCATTGAAATCGGTGAATTTTACTAATTCGTCCAACTGATTGTCTGTGGAGAGCGGCGAGTCGAGGAGCAGGTAGGTGAGGTCGGTAGTGCCCAGCACGTCGAGGCGACCCCTCATCCTCAGTTGGTTCACAGGACCTCGTATGCCCGCGAGGAAATTGACGTAGGCCTTGCCATAGGCTATCGACTTCGGCGTGCGCTTCGAGTTGATGAGCATGAAGTTGTTGGCACGCATCCGCAGGTCGAGTGTCATGTCGCTCACTTTGGAGAAGTCGATGCTGCCTTGGATGCTCAGCGGGGTGTCGTCGTTGCTGGCATGCATATTGAATTCTTCAAATATGATCTTCGACTGTTGGATGCGTATGGGGTCGTTGGCGAAGCGCATGCGGACGCCATAGGGCTGACTGATGAGATAGGCGGAGTCGGCGGTGATCTGGCCGTTGACGTCAGGATTGCTCAGCGAGCCTACTACTGAGAGGTCGCCGTCGCAATAGCCCTCGAATCCGATGATCTGATCAGGGATGAAGCCGTTGAGCAGGTTCAGCGGTGTGTGCTGCAGCGTGAGTTGGCCGTCCAGATGTTCGTTGCCGTTGGTCACCTTCTTGTTACGGTAGTCGCCGCTGAAGAATGCAATCTCGCGCCCATTCTGCGACAGGGTGCCTTCGACGGCATGGGTGTCGTCCTCTCGTTGGAGGTACACAAACTCCGTCTGCAGCGTGCCCATGGGACAATCCTCATAGGTCATGTTGCGTATGCCCATGTCGCTGGCCACGGAGATCTGCTTCTTGCTGTCCATTGTCAGGTGGTAGTCACCCTCGAGTATGCCAGTGATGCGTGGCACGTAGGGCAGCGTGGATGTCAGGCGTTCCAAGTCGAGGTTGTTCAGACTGATTGTCAGGTCTTGCAGAAGGGTAGAGTCCTGATCGGTGGAATAGACCCTGATGCCAGTACCATTGTCAGCCAGCAGGTCCACTTTGGCCTGTAGGCGCAGGTTTTTGTGTATGAACACGAAATTGTCGTCGTTGAGGGTGAATATCCTGTAGCCAATGGTGGGTCGCTGTGGCAGCAGGTGGAAGCGCATGCCGTCTTTTTCCATCTCGGCTTTCGCACCCAGACGCAGGCCCATTTCTCCATTGCGGTCGAAGAAGCGGAAACCGATGCTGGCACCATGCTCTTGCAATAGTCCGTCGGCCAAGGCGGTGAATACAAACTGCGGATTCTTGCGGTTGTTGGCCACTCGCGCCTGGAAGGTCAATCCGTGATTGGGCTTGTCGACCAGCGTCACGAGAATGGTGTCTATACGGGTGGAATCGGCATTCAGGCCGAAGATGTGAGCCTGTCCGTTGAGGCCGCTTTGGGGTGACGTGTTCAGGTCGATGAGCAGGTCGTTGAAGTCGGTGTTAAGTGCCGATTTCAGAATGTTGGCCATAGGGTTGCCTTGCTGGCTGCTCACATAGAGACGGGCTATGGGCAGCATTTGCTTGAGAGACTGCTGGTCGATGACACGACGGTCCAATTGTGAGACGATGGTGTCACCCAAGGCTTTCACACGGTCTATCAACGGACCGTAGGCGCCTTTGGCATCGAGTTTCACGATGAGGGTGCCGCTCTGTGCCCGTACGCAGGTGGTGTCGGCGTTGCCTTTCAGCAGCACGCCCACCTTTTCTGGGTGGTAGGTGCGCACCGAGTCTTTCAGGTAGATGTTTTCCACCAGACCGCTCAGACGGTAGGTATCGGTCATGTTGGTGGATATATCGACATCGCCCGAAAAGCCTATTCGCAGTGGGTGGTCTGTGATGCCCAGCGAATAGAGGTCAATAGCGTTCAAAGACGATGACAGACTGGAGGTGATCCACTTCTGACCGTTTTCACGTTTCAGCGTGGCATCGAATTGGACGTTACCGTCTATGTGGTTGTTGCACGTAGAGAGGTCGGCCAGCAGGTGTCCGTTCTTGAGTGAGGCTTTCAAGGCCATGTCGTCCAGACTCAGCGTGTCATAGCCCAGATGGCTGATGGTGCCGTCGGCCTCCAGCCAGGTGGCAGGTGAGAAGACGTCGGTTCCTGCTCCCTTTGCCGTCATCTTGGCATTTAGTGTTTTCAGTTTCGAGTCGGGCAGGAAGAGGCGCATGTTCAGTTTGCTCACCGTCAGATCGGCTTCGTAGGCTGTCGTGGCTTGATTGAAAGAGCCTGTGGCACGAGCGGTGCCGTCGCCGTGACGGGCTGCGATGTCGGCTGTGAACTTCTGGCCCTCAGCATTGAATCGTCCTTGTACCCTCAGCCCGTGGGGGATGGTGAACGAGGGCTTCCTGCCCATGATGGTTGTCAGCAGAGGCTGCATGTCGTAAGTGTCGACACGCATGGACATCCGGGCCTTCAGGTTCTTTTCGTCAGTCAGGTTTTCGGCGATGCCGCTACCTTCTACTTCGATGATGGTGGGCCATGACAACTGCTGGATGCTGAATGTGGCGTGACGGGTGTTGCCAGCCATGCTCCCCTTCAAAGTCAAGGGCCACTCAGGTAGCGCATGCGTGTCAATGTCGATGAAATGGGCCAAATCGTGCTTACTTACGCTGGCATCCAGGTCAACGGCCATCTGTCCTGGATTGATGGAATCAACAAAGGAATAGTACACGTTGGCCTTGCCGTTGATGGTAGAAGCAGGGGTTGACAGCCTGAGCCAGGGGATGGTGACTCGTTGGTCGTCAACGGTCACGTCGCCTTTTAATTCCGTGATGTCCAGTCCGCTTATGTCACGCATGGCGGCATGGTTCACCTTCATCTTGACCTGGGGCGACTGATATAGGAATGAATCTACGGCCCAGTCGATGCCGCTCACGTCCAGATGACTGTAGTCCAGCAGGGTGGGGTGGTTCATGTCACGGCTGTAAGGCTCGAAGGGAAGGTCGAAGACAAAACGCCCCTCCTGCCAGATGGTATGTTGAATGCTGTAGGTGGAATTGAGCAGGTCGATATCACCTCCAGCGGCCTGTAGCAGACCGGCATCGACACCAATGAGCATCGAGTCGCCTGGTAGGTGGACGGCTACTTTTGTACGTTCGATAGCCACCTTGTCGAAGGTGATGCGCCAGGGGGTAGGGCCAGTCTGAGTAGTGTCGGCCTGTGCCGTGTCGCTCAGCAAGATGGTCACGTCGGCATCGCTCAGCAGGGCGTCGCTCAGGTCGATCTGCCCTGCTGTCAGATGGATTTTGCTTGGTTCCACTTTGAGCCGTCCTAGGGTGCCTATCACCTGTACGTCGCTTATCAGGCTCATCGAGTTCATGTCGGCATCCTCCACCTCCAGACTGTTGACGGCAACCTCGCCCATCAATAGAGGAAGCAGTCCGATGTCAACGGTTACCCTGTCGACGCTGGCTATGGTGTCGCCTTCCTGGACGGCCATGATGCCCTCGGCACTCAGGTCAAGGGGAAAACTCAGGCTGACACGCTCCACGCTGATGTCAAGTCCCGTGGCATCCGAGGCTATTGTGGCTGCCTGTCCCACCAGCCATTGCTGTACTGGTGGCACATAAATCAGCAGGGGCGAGGCACAAAGTAGTACCAATGCCCCCAGCAATCCCCAAAGGATGTGTCGTGCTTTAGTTTTCACGGGGTCAAAGGTACGAAGAATCGGGCGAAAAACCAAAGGGACACCTATAAAGTCTGTTAATTTTTGTATTTATTGCGCCATAATGATTATCTTTGTCTTCGCAAAGAAAACAGACAAGTAATCAGGACTATGGAATATATGTCACAGGAGGGCTACGACAAACTCGTGGCCGAGTTACATCAACTGGAGTGTGTGGACCTGCCTCAGGTGAGGGAGGCCATCGCCGAGGCACGCGACAAGGGCGATCTCAGCGAGAACTTTGAATACCATGCGGCCAAGCGTGAACAGGGGCGACTATTGAGCAGGATCCGTTTCAAGCAACGCGTGCTGGCCAATGCGAGAGTCCTCGACACGACGCGGCTCACGGCCGAGAGCGTGCAGTTGCTGTGCAAGGTTGAGATGACCAATATGGCTAACAATAGTAGGATGGCCTATACGATAGCCAGTCCTCACGAAGCCAATATCCGTGAGGGGAAGATCTCTGTGAAGTCGCCTATCGCAGAGGCTTTGTTAGGTAAGAAAGTGGGTGATGTCGTAAAAGTGCAGGTGCCGGCTGGAATGCTGACTCTGCGCATAGAGAGCATCTGCCTAGGGGGCTAGTGCTGCCCATAGTGGATCGTGGGGCAGGCGAGCCTCG
>Ga0256407_10015055_pt1 | contig 10041 bp, 2 predicted proteins | sample RumenRJG_04DNA_FD_193489 | JGI IMG/M metagenome (GOLD analysis project Ga0256407, IMG submission 193489) | Bovine rumen microbial communities from Lethbridge, Alberta, Canada - RJG_04 | ecosystem: Host-associated > Mammals > Digestive system > Stomach > Rumen | place: Canada: Alberta | collected...
GCCGGTATCCACCCCGCCCAACGCCATTGTATATGCGTCAGGCTTTATACCCATCACGAAGATGATCAAGTCGGGCATCATCATCGACTTCTTCGGCATCTTCCTCATCACCATCCCCGTGGTGTTGCTGCTAGTGAAGTTCGTCGTGGGCATGTAATAGACTCGATATTTACTAAAAAAAATAGAATTTCTTTGGTCGTTTAGTCGGAATTGCTTATATTTGCAAACTAATAAAGCCCTAAAGGGCTTGCAGGAAATGTGAACTTCCTGCCATAATGCGACAAGACTACAATGATTAAAGACTACAAGTACATAGCCCTCGGGCTACTATCCTCATTACTCATTACCGCCTGTTCCAAAGATGGAGCAGACGGTAATGACGTGACTAAACCCAACGAGCAGACAAAGGAAATCGGTATCAAACCTGACGTGTGGAAAATGACGGAAGCCACAAGGGCTACGACGTATGACAATACAACGTTGCAATCAGGTTTTACAGTCTATGCTTATAGGGAAAATACTACGACTGCCTATATTGATAACAAAACGGTATCGTATAGTGCTTCCAATTGGATTATCACAGGCAGACCCTATTATTGGCCAGACTATAATCTCGATTTCTTTGCCTATGCGCCATCGTCGATTCCTACTTATATCACTGCAGGCCCAACCTATACAGCTGGACATGATGTGACCTTCACTTGTTCTAATCTGCCATTGAGTTATAGCTCTGCATCTCCTGCTGAGGGGCAAGGTGGCCTGATAGAGTTTATCTACGGCATGGCACTAGGTAAGAACAGGGAAAACTCTTTATCAGGTGTACCCCTGACCTTCCAGCACCCCTTTGCCCGCATCAAGTTGCAATTCTCTGAATTACAAGAGAACATTCAAATTAACACAATAACCCTCAAAAGCATCAAGAACAACGGTTCTTACACACATAGCACAGGATGGACACCCAGCGGTGATGCCACTAACTTGGTGCTGACATTCGCAGGCGATGCAGCAAACTTTGAGCCCAATGAGGAAATCGGCACCTACCTCATGATTCCCCAAGAATGGACAGGCGGGATAGATGTCAATGCCACTTGGAACGTCTGGGGCGAATCACAAACAAAAACTGTTAGTACAACACTGAGTCCTATCACCTGGCAGCGAGGCAACAGTTATACCTATACATTCACAGTCACGCCTACTGACCTCACCGTCAATACTTCAAAATTCACTGAACAATGGTAATCCATAACCGACATATAATCCGCTTTTTTGTATTGTTGCTCTTGCTGGCAGGAACGATAAACGAGGCATGGGCATATAAAGTGACGTACCATATCCTGACGCTGCCGATGACAAGTACCAGACCAGGCAATACAAAGTCGGATTATTACAACTGGCGCATGGAAGCGGTGAGAGTCATTGTGGATGATGCCAGTAACGTGGAATTGGATGAACACTTCAGAAGCCCGTTGGCAACGAATTTCAAGTACTATGCAGCAGAGGATGTTGTCCAGTACAGCGGTGCTCAGAAGATTTATGCAAACAATAATTCCCAATATTATCTCTATAAAATCAGGGGCGAGGATACTGTTTCAGAGGAAGATAATGCCACACCTTTGCCAGACCGTGCTGATATTCCAAGAAATGATTATCATGTTTACGTCACTTACGAATATAATCCTGACAATGGTATTGCTAAACTTAATGGTTCAGAAATTTATAATATCACGATTGGCGATGGTTTCTTGGCTTATAACAGGGGTCGTAATAATCGTCCAGCTGTGATTCCCAAAGAATATGTGTCTGCAGAACAGTTAATGAGCGATGATTTTGTTTATGTGGATGTTTCCAAGGTAAAGAATGATGCAATAACAACTTATTGGTCGAGTGGTGATAATAAGAATAATAGAGATGATGTAGAATCCCAATTTTTCTTCCGATTTAAATATCTGGGAGAAGATCCATATAATATTACTATCAGTATAGCCTATGACAAGAATACATATTATATTGAAAAAGATAATAATAAGGATGTTGGCTATGTAAGAAAATATTATAAAGACGCTAAGATATTTGGGGAAACTACGGGAAATCTGTTTCTGGCGAGTGACGTAGACAAGAAATATACCACTGTCTATACCAGTAATGAAGCTATATCTGATCCTACCCTCGTAAATTCTGAATCTAAGCCAGGTTACTATCGCCAGTATAATCCTGTATGGAACTCTTTCGCCCTGCTGAGTTCTAATGCCATAGATAATAAAAAGAATGGCTATGTCTTTATGGGTACTAAGACAATCAACAAAGATGGATCATACAATGACCCAGGTGGTGGCCAATATTACTATCTGAAGAGTAATCACAAAGACCTGAATTATGCAAAATTGACGCCTGCAAATGCTGTAAAGAGTTACTCCACAGACGATGTGATGTATGAGTTAACGACCATAAAATTTCATGTAACCACACCGTTCTATCCTGCTAGTGGAACAGATGAAGATAAGGCTGCCCACACGCTGACAGCCTCCATTGAGATGAGTGAATATACAATGACGACAGCGGATATTAGTGACAATGATATCCCCTCTTCGCTAAAGCGTAAGTATTGCAATATTAACGGATATTATAAGGACGTAGCCCGTACTCAACAAATAACCAAATATTCAGAATTAGGAGAGGGACGTGACATTTATCTGAGCTATGAACTATTGGACATGCCCTTCAAGACGGTGGCACCTGCTGACACAACTTGGTATGAGTTGACTGATGCTGGAAGCACGGAAGAAAATGGAAAGAAAATAGATTATGTTAGCTCCATCTTCAAGAACAATGGTGCTAGCGGAACTTACAACAAGACCAGTGAGTTTGCCTTCATTGGTGACCCCTACGAACTGAAAGTGCTGAGTCGCAGTAACACATGGAATGCAGGAACTGCGAATAACAGTTATGTTGGTGTTGATTCTCCCTTTACCACTGGCAAATCATTAACAGCTAACACGACTGCATCGGAAGGATTCTTGTGGGAGATTCCTGATGATGCTACAAATGGTAGTTTCCTGTTACGTAAATATAAGGGTACAGGCTATTGGAACTGGGATGCTGGCCATCTGAGTAAAGATATTACGTATGATGGCAATATACAGTCTTACGGCGTTCCTAACAGTAATGCACAGACCATCACGCTTAACATCAGTGGGTTGACTGTTGGGGATGACAATTACATCAAGGTGACAACCAAAAGTGGAGATACCGACCAAGTGACAGCCACTACTCCAGTATTATCTGACGGTGTCGGAGATGTAACTTCTGATGGAAAAGCTACTGTAACGGTTACGATAAGGGGTAGGGGAGATGCTAATAAAACGTTTACGCTGACAATAACAGAATACAATTCCGACCATCAAGTAGTCGGTACAGCTACCGATATTACCATTAATCAGAATGTAGAAACTGCTTATGCCGGTGGTGCTGTTGTTTATAGTACGGAGAATTCCACTCGCATGAAGGTAATGGAACTGCCCAAGTGTACATATACTTATAAGATTGTGGATAAGTCGGGGCGTATAGCCGTGAAGGCTTCTGCCAGTCAGACCATCTTCTCACCACTTTCGCTGGCAAGCATTCCAAGCATCATCGTCAGTCCCTACCTAGTAGGAGAGAAGGTGACGTTCTACAGTACCTATACTTCACCAAGTAACAGTCGTACTTTGCTAACTGATGAAATCATAGAGACCCCTAATGCTAATGACGTCATTTATGTTAAATATACTACAACTTATCTTGACTCAAAGCCTATAAAACTGAGTGAAGACCAGCAGCTATATGTCAAACTGAATGGAAAGTATATTTATTATGATGCCGGTAGCATTAATAGCAGTGATTCGCCCCAAGAAACGGATGCATACAGATGGGTATTAAGAAATCGTGACCCCTATGCTATGCTGATTGATAACTTGGGGGCAAGGGCAGGTCAAAACCCAGCAGTCACGGGCAGAGAAGAAGTTGTTGTGTACGATGATGATGGAGGAACCACTACACCAACTAGAGATAAGGGCGCTTGGGTGAAACTGAATGCTGCTTTAGGAAATGACGTTGCACTCGCTTTCACCATAGAAAGGGCCGATGCCCAGCGTTTTATCGCCAAACTAAGTAATCAAGCTGGTGTATATGAGGTGATGGTAGCAACGGGTGATGGCGATGGTACTCCTGATGCCAGCACCACCTATTACAATATCGGTTGTCCGACAGATAATACCATAAAGATATACAAACAAGATAGCTATGCTCATGGTACCGATGTCCTAAAGTTTGAGCTGGAAGCAAATACCGTTATAAAATACCACCTGATAGATAAGAGCAAGGAAGACCTGATACAAGTAACAAGCAGAAGTCTAGACCTGAACCTTCCAAGTGAATACATCAGTCCATTGGTGGCAACCTATCATTATTGGCAAGCTTCTGCCTTTGTAGATGCAAATCCAGAAGGTGGTACAGACTTCAATTTCACGGGTTCACCTGTTGAGGTAACCTCTATTGGACAATTGACAGATGCTAAATATGATACTCCAGTTGAAAGTGATGCCACTAATTGGGGTAATGCAGGGAATATGCAAAAGACTGCTACTACCGAAGAAAATATGATTGAGCAGGTGAAGCTACTTGAGACTACTGGTAGATACGAATTCAGAATAGGAACTGATTCTTATACTTATAAGGCTGTCACAGTAACTGAAGGTCATAAGACCAATGCGGATATCTATGTCACCTATGACACCGATGAACAAGTCGGCTTTGGTACGAAGAGCCCTTATATGCTGAAATTCCTCAATGGAAAGAGCTATAAGCTGGAGGATGGTAACGACAAGTTGACAACTACTAAGATGCAGGCCATGTATCCCTATTGCAATGGTGATGGCCATTTGAATATCTATGGCTTGGAATCGAACGAGGAGCAGATGAATGGCGGCTCGAGTACCCGTCCTCGCTGGATATGGTTCTTGGAGAGCGACAATCGTGACCCCTACCATGTGAAGATACACTCGAGAAGTACCATATCGTTTAATGGTAATAATAACAGTACGTATCTGCAAACTTTTGCTGTGCATTTTAACCAGGACCTTGATGCTAATACCAAACATATCGTTACGGGTGGTAACTTGACGGGTATCACACAGGAAAAACCAACGGAATATATGATACTTGGTGAGACTCAAGGCGAGGTTAAAAGATATAAACTGTTAACTACTAATCCTATTGAGGGTGAACGTCGATATGTCAGATCTTTCGAACAATACTGGAAAACTTATAACATGATTAAGCAGCATGTGTTGGGAATTGACGTGGAGAATGACGAGAATTACAAAGATAAATTCGACGAAAACCCAGAAACCTTTGTGATGCCCAGTTCCAAATGGCCTGAATTGAAAACGAAGCTTGGGTCTGGTGATGGTAATTTGGATATCAACGACTCTGAAGACCTTTACTATGTTGATGATTGTAGCTGGCACAGTTATAATGCAGTAGCTAATGCCCTACGTTGGAACGGATTCAATGATAAAGGCAAAGCAGGAAGCAAGAAAGTGGAAGAACTGGAACACTGGTTCCAGACCTTCGATATGGGTGATGGTACCTTTGAAATAGAAAGTGCAGATATTCCTCCCGTACTGGTGCTTTTGGATCGTCACGGGTGGGAGGTTATGCGTAAGACGCTACCAACGGGTCCTGACCCTGAGAAGATAGCGGCCTTGAAAGCCTATGACAGCCCGATGGTAAAGGAATATAAGTTCTACTCTAATGCTACAAAGGCATCCGGTTGCCATAAATATACACTTAGATTGGATGATGAGGGGGCAGAACGCGATCAGATTAAAGTAGATGATAAGCATTTTACTTCCACTTCACTTGGCACGCTACCAGAGATGAAAGCAGACCAATATGGCACCTATTCTGACATATATGTCACCTATACCGTAAAGGATGAGTACGAGAAGAGTTATACGTACAACTACAATCCAGACACTCAAGAAGAGACTTTTACTGCTTCAAAGTTCTGATAGTTCTGAACGGCAGGTATGCCAGAAACAAAATTAAAGATACTGATAATGATAGTTACCTGAGTAAGCCAATTTTTCAGGGTACGAGTCCAACGGGTGGTAATGTGTATGACATGATTCTCAATCCCAGTCAGGTAACTATGGGAAATGTTATAGTAGATACAAATAAAGATGGTAATATCGACAATAACAACCTTTGGTATGTTCAGCCTAACTTGGATATTGATAATGAAATGGGTATTCCTTGGGCAACGGCAACAGGTAATAGCAGTGAACCTAAAACGGAACAGGAAACGAAAGCAGCCTATAAGGACAAGACGGGCTTCGACCCCTATAACATTCAGTTGAAGAATGTCGAAACAGGAGGGTTCTTCACAATGGACCTTAGCTCGACCAAATTGGAAAATGGAGCCTGGGTTGGAACACTTGCCTCGGACGGTATCACTCTTCAAGCTCAGACGACCTCAGGTTTTGTTACGCCAGAGGGCTACGACCATACAACACTGAAGATTACCAAGCAGACCTTTATGGCAGTTTCAGATGCAAAAGGTAACATGCAGCTAATGCCTCGCTTTGACCATACCAAGCGTGTTGAGATTGAAACGGCAGCACCTTACTATACCAAGCTGAAGGATCCCGAGAACCACTCACAGCTGGCTAATGTCACTGATAATTCATCGATGGGCCCGCAGACGGTATTCATGGTTCGTCCTCAGAAGTTTGAATATCATATCATAGATAACGATGGCAACGAGGCATTACGTTATAAGACGGCAGGAGAATACAGCCCTTCCATACCCGACAGGTTTAGGAGCCCATTGGCAACTGAATTCAAGTATTATTATGGTGCTACAGAAAAAGAGATAAGTGCAGCCGGCGATTATGCTACCCAATGGGCAGCAGCTGAAGATACGTATAAGAGAACTGCTCTTACTGATGCACTTGTGACTTCTCAAGCAAACTTACTTCCTGCTACGGGTGACTATTACTACAGGATTGGAAAAAATCCAGCATCCTATACTTACAAGAAAGTGACAGTGACGAAAGTCAAAGAGATTGATAAATTGTTTGCTGATGCTGGTGTTAATGCAGACAAGAATACTGTCTATGTGCGTTATAGCTACGATGCTAGTACTGATGAACTCGGAATCCTGCAAGGCAAGTGGTTCACGATGAATCTGGCAGGTAAAGATGTGCAGAGTAGTGGTACTATCGTAACAGAAGACAATCCTGCAACAACAGAGGTTGATGAGGTCCCTGGTACTGGTGTGGAACTCTATTCTGGTACTAAACCAAATGAATCAGATGAGACACCTGCTAATAGACTGAGTGTCAAAACGGAGTGGCAGTGGAAGTTCTTGGCGGCTCCTACGGATATATCATCTCCCTATTATAGACCTGTTGATCCCTATGCTATCCAGATATTTAATCGTAAGGCAAACTATTCGAATAATGTAAATGCTGAGCCCAACCCGATGAGTATAGGCATAAAAATAGGTGAGAATGACCGCTTCGCGATACTGTCTCATCCTAATGGTGGCTATGCATTGGTTGTAGCTGAAGAAAGAAATGATTACACCTATCGCTACCTGAACGGAGAAAAAATGACAGAGCCAAGCATTACTGCAGCTTCGATTGAATCTGAAATTTATCAAAAAACGATAAATGAATCTGGTTATGCTGCCCTAAAGGAAGAACTTGCCGCAGGACCTGATGCTGTGTATTACATTAAGCGAAATGGTGCAGAGGTTCATATTCAACCGACATATACGAAAGTTACAGTGACCTCGAATGTAGCTAATGATGTCGATTGTACTCCTACCGAATGGGAAAAAGCCTATATCAGTCCTGGTGCCCAGCTTATTTTGAACGATGATGTTGAACATAATTATCAATACAACGTTATAACTAACGGAAGTAAACTTGCCATCAGGGGAACTCAAGACAATGCTGGAGCAGAACGGAATAGGTTTATACCATATTTGCCAGAAGATATGCAATCGCGTTTGTTGAATGACGATGACTATATCTATTATGGTAGTGCCACAATAACTGATGCTGCGACTCCTACTCCTTCTGATCCATACGATGATACCTATACCATGGTGGATGCCACCAAATTATTTACCTTACATGGCCTATACGATGATGTGGTGTATGTGCGCTATAATGCATACGACATGGATAGTACGAAGTATGACGTGCCGAACAAAAAAGCAGTAGTCGAAGGTAAGGTGGCAAAAGATCCCACTTCTTTGGATGTCGCACTCAATATCAATGACGGATTGCCCTATAACATTTTCTGGGAGAACCACAATATGATGCGTTCAACAGACAATACAAACATTATAGCAGAGAGTAGTACTTCTCAGAACCTTTCTGGAAATGCTTCAGACACATGGCAGTTTGCAGGCAATGACCCGTATGCGCTTAAGATTAAACATAAGAATGGAAATTATGTCTATAATTCTTCTGGTGCAGTTTGTACTTTGGATAATAAGAACGCAACACTCTTCATGCTGTTGAATAATGAGAAGTATAATTATGGTATTTTGCAAAAGACGGGTGATGCCAGTGCCAATAAGTTGACTTTCGGAGATCATGATAGTGACAGTGGGGCAAGTACAGCAGAAACACTCTATTTAAGTCCTAATGATCCTAAGTATTTCATCATCTTCGGACTTTCCACGGGTAAGTTGCTCTATCACTTGGTGATTAACTCATCGAAAAAATCAACATCAATTCCTTATCGTGAAGGAACTGAGAATACATGGAAGGAAAAACAAGATAAAGAAGAGTCGTGGACTTGGACTACAGGTGATGTTGATGAGATTCCAGGCACCACCCAACGCGATTTGATTTCGATGAGATATGGAATACCTGGTGACAAATACCAGTTGGGTTCAACCATTATGGGACAGACCTATTGCGTGGACGCTGGTGAGGTAAGTATAGGTGACGTATTGAATGTTCCTGACGAATTTAACAGACCCAACTGTAATTTCTTCTTCTATATTGATAATATACTAAGTAGTGGTGCGCCAGCTACATACCAAAAGGGTGCTTCGGATGACATAACAAGTGAAGATGCCATGAAGACTTCAGCAGATGCTCTCGATGCTACTGGTGACTATTACTATAAGATTACAGGTGGGAAAATATATCGGAAGGTACATGTAACATCTGTTTCACCCTCAGTGGTTTATGAAGTATCTGGAAGCACAAAGGCTGCCTACGATGCTGCGACTCCTACTTTATTCCAAAGAACTGCAGATAGTTTTGAAGCTATGAAGAGCGATGCAGCATCCATTACTATTTTGGGTGATCATTATTATAAGATTAACGATGGAGCATCCTATTATAGGTTTACCAAATATCCAATCGCTGTCAATGATGGTGCAGATACTACCATTGTCGTATGTACTAATAGTGACTATGATAATGCCGTTGCATACAAGCAGGCAACAGTTGCTAGCGAAGCGGCAATGGAAACTGCTGCCAACAGTCTTGCATCTGTAGGCGACTATTACTACGAAATAGGTCCTTTGGCATTATATAAAAAGGTTCATGTAACGGCAGCCAAGGTTGCGGAAACTCCCGCCGTTTATTCTGTCGTCGATTGTACAAAGGATGAATGGGATAATGTATGGCAAGATAATACTACGCTGAATAACAAGTATAAAGGTCTGAAACTACCTGTCCAATCACCTAGATTGATGTCGGATGCTGCTCTTATTGGTTGTTTGGTGAAGGTAAATGTTGCCTATGCGTTCCAAACGGGTCTGGAGACCAATGCAGGTGAAGGCTTCGTTACAAGTGTTGACCAGAACCTATGGTACACCTTTGAAACCTATGATAAGGAAGAGAAAAAGTCATATTTGGCACACTATACCAATGCCTGGGGACTTCAGTCGTTGGAAGGACGTGATACACACTATACCAATGACTACCTATGGACTCCTCTTGGCGATGTTTATGGCTTTAGGATGTA
>Ga0256407_10015057_pt1 | contig 10039 bp, 9 predicted proteins | sample RumenRJG_04DNA_FD_193489 | JGI IMG/M metagenome (GOLD analysis project Ga0256407, IMG submission 193489) | Bovine rumen microbial communities from Lethbridge, Alberta, Canada - RJG_04 | ecosystem: Host-associated > Mammals > Digestive system > Stomach > Rumen | place: Canada: Alberta | collected...
TTTTTTTTTTTTTTTTTTTTTTTTTATTTTTTTTTTTAATTTATTATTTTTTAAAAATATGATTTTTTTTTTTTGGAGGAAAGGTTTATATTAGAAGTTTTATGAAATTTATATTAAAATAATATATGTAAATATATAATAATTAATATATAAATAATTAATATTTAAAAAATAATCAATTATACTGAAAAAATCTTAAATATAATATTAGATTCAAATAAAAATTCATCAAACTAATATTCAAATAAAAAATTGGAACATTAAAATAAATAAACCAAATCCCAAAATTTCAAAAATGAACTTACTCAAATATCAAAAAAATAATTTTCCTTGAAAAAAAAAAGATTTCCTAAAAAAAACTAAAAAACCCATAATCTCCCGCCTTTAATTAAAATTTATTCACAGATATTTAAAATAAACAATTTAAAATTAAAAAAGAATAAAAAAACATGTTCCAAGCAAAACTATCAGAAGGAATCCTTTTAAAAAAACTAATAGAAAGTATAAAAGACTTAGTAACAGATATAAATTTGGAGATAACAGCAACAGGAATATCATTACAAGCAATGGATTCATCACATGTAGCATTAGTAACATTAAATTTATCATCAGAAGGTTTTGAAGAATACAGATGTGATAAGCAAATGACACTTGGAGTCTCAGTTCAAAATTTAAGTAAAATAATGAAATGTGGTGGAAATGATGATACAATAACATTAAGTGCTGAAGATGAACCAAGTGCCTTAAATATAAAATTTGAAAATTTAAGTAAGTTTATATTTTTTTAAAAAAAAAATTAAATAGAATTAAAAAAGGAAAGTGAATTTAAATTATCTTTAATTACAATTGATAGTGAGCATTTAGGAATTCCAGATACACAATATTCATCAATGGTTACAATGTCATCAAGTGAATTTACTAGAATTTGCAGAGAATTATATTCACTTAATGAAACAGTAAATATTGAAACAACAAAAGATTCAATTAAATTTTCTGTTAATAGTGAAAATATTGGAGGTAGTATTAAAATAGAAGAAAATGATTCTGGGAATCAAGATGAACAATGTACTATTCAAGTTGAAGAAACTGTTAATTTAGCTTTTGCTTTAAGATATTTAAATATGTTTACTAAAGCTTCTAGTCTTTCACCACAAGTTACTCTTTATTTATCTGTTGAATATCCACTTATGGTTGAATATAAATTAGCACAGTTGGGTGTTCTTAAATTTTATTTAGCTCCCAGAATTTCTGATGATAATAAATAAATTTTGTTGGTTTTAAAAAATTTTTTTTTTTCTTATATGATTTAATAATTTTTTTTTTTAAAATTTTTTTTATTTATAAAAATGTTTTTTTTAAAGATTATTTTTCAGTTTTTAATATTAGTTTTTTTATTTTTTTTTGGATTATTTTTGAATTGTTTTTCATATAAAATTGTTTGTTTATTTCTATACATTTTGGAAATTCGTTTTTGTTTTTTTCTGTTATAATTCTTCGATATAATAATGGTTCTTGTTTTAAATTTAAAAGATTTATATTTTTATACGATGGATAATTTATTAATTTTCTCTCACTCATTGATGGAGAAAAACTACTTTTTTTTTCAATTTCACTATTCGCATAATTAGAAAGTGATTTTAATAATAATTTTGAATTACTTAATTTTAATCTATTTTTTGATGAATTTGTAGATGATGATGAATCAGATGAAAAATTAAAACCTTTAATTTTTTTTTTTATTTGAGGTGAAAAAATTCTTTTTTCATTTTTAAAATTAACAGTTCTTAAAGGAGAATATGAAATTGGTCTTTTTTTTTTAAATTTTAAATGTAAGTTTTCTAAATTTATTTTATTATTATTCATTTTTAAATCTCTTATATGCATTTTATTTTTAATTGGTTTAACATAACAATTAATATAAGGATCATTATTATGTTCAATAACACATTTATTATAAGTCTTAGGACAATTTTCAATAAAAGCATCTAAATATTTATTTCTTGTTTTAATCATTGATTTTCTTTGTAAAATTTTAATTTCTTTAATTCTTTCAATTATTAAATCTAATTGTTTATCAGATTCAATTTTAAATTCTTTTAAAAAAAAAGAAGGAACTTCCTTATTAAATTTTTCCATATTAATTTCAAATACTTCAGAATTATCAACAATACATTTAACATCAAAAATATAATGTGATAAATTATAATTAAATTCCATATCACCAAATAATTCACCTGGACCTAAATTAAATAATTTGTATTCACTTTCTTCTATATATGATTGTTTTAATTCAAAATTTCTTTGAGTTGTAAATCTTAAATTATTATCTTTTTTTATTAAAGTTAAATCAAAAAAAGGAAGACTTTTTTTATTTGAATATAAACTTAAAGAAAATAATCCATTTCTAATAATATAAAAAGTTCTAAAAGGATCTCCTTTATGAATTATAATATCACCACTATTAAATCTTTTCATTGTTGTAAGTGATAAAAAATTTTCAAAAAAATAAGTTCCAATGTATTTTTGTAATATATTTAAATTTTCTAAAAAATTTAATATACTTGTTTTTTCTAAAACATCTGTTCTTTCAAATATTAAAGTATAATCAGTTTTTGATAATATACCTAAAATACATTTTGTTTTTGCTTCAGCTTTAAATAATCTTTTTGATAATTTATTTTTTAATTGATTAAAACCTAATTGATTTCCTGTTTTTTTTTCATAATATGATTCTTTCATTGAATATATTTTATTAATATTGTTATTTTCATATAAATTAAACTCTGATATTAATTTTTCTTTATTCTTTTCATTTTTTTTCTTTAATATATTTTTATAAATTTTTACAGTTCCTTCAATTATTATATACATACTTTTTATTATATCATTTACATTCCATATTATTTCTCCTTTTTTATATTCTTTAAATGTTAAATGAGTTGTAATACTCCATACCATTAAATTACCATATATTTCTTTTCTTATTATATTTTGAAAAAAATCAAATGTTTGAATAAAAAAAAGTATTTTTTCATTCATTATATTTGTTCTTTTAATTTCTGGATGATATATACAATAATTTATTATGTCTTTTCCAGTTGTTTTATAAGTCATTTGCATTTTATTTATTTCATTATAATTATAATAAAAAATAAAAATTTAAAAAAAATACTTTTGTTTTTGTTTAATAATTAAATATTTATATAAAATCTAATAAAAAGATACTTATAATTTCAAATATTTTTTATATAATTATAAAGAAGTTTTCTTTTTAATAAAATGGAATTATTTAATGAATTTGGATTATTGGTTATTTTATTATTTGAATTATTAATATTTATTTCAGTTTTTTTATTTATATTTCTGAAATTAGAAATAGAGTTTGATTTGTTATTCTTTAAATTTTTACTTTTAGGATAATTAATAAATCTTTTTTTGTTATAGTTAATCTTACTTCTAATATTTAAATCAATAAAATTTTTTTGATTAAATTTCGTTAATCCAAAATTGGAATTCTTAATAGGTTTATTTATCAAATGTATCATACTATCATTTAATCCAATACTTCTTTTTGTTAATTCAATTTTCTTTTTCATTGTATTATTATTTCTTTCTGTTTCATTTATATCAAGAGTAGAATAAGATTTATTAAGATTGATACTTTCACTTTTACTGTGAATATCTTTTAAAGTAAATGATCTTAATATAGTATTTATTCTTGGAATATTTTTTTCTTTTTTAAGTCTTTCAATTGAAAATAAACAATCATTTGATTGATTTTTATGATTTGAAAAAGAATGATATGAATGAATTGTTGAATTAAAAAAAGGAAAATCATTTGGAATAAATTTTGGGGATTTTATTTTTAACTTATTATTTATTTGTGAATTACTTTTATTTCTTTTTATTAATCTTTTCATATTTAAAATTCTAAAATTTAATTCTTTATCTGGATTGTTTGATGAATAATATGATGAATCAAGTAATTGTCTTAATTTTTCTTTGAAAGACATTAATAAATTATATTTTGAAATAATTAATTTTCTAAATTAAAAAAAATAAATTAACAGGTTTATATTATTTTTATTATTTAATTTGTGAATACTATCAAAAGATATTATATTATTATATTTAGAATTTTATTGGAAATTAATTTTTTGAAAAAAATTATTAATATTAATTGAAGATTTAAAAATTTTTTTATTTATATATTATTATTTTAAGGAGAAATTAATTTACTTACAAAAAATTTCAAATTAAATTATTTATATATACCATCTTTTTTTATATTTATTTTATATATATTTGAATTTTCTTGAATTTGATTTTTACAATCTCTTATAAATTTTAATTTTAAAATAGTCTCCAATAATTATTTAATATAAGAATAAATGTTTTTAAGTTTAGATAATTGTTTAAATTAATTACCTATAATTATTCAATTCAATTCAATTTAATTAATAAAATAAAAAAAGCATGTCATTAACTTCAATAAAGTAAGCATAATATAATTAACTAAATAATTTTATAATGAAAAAAATAGCAATAAAATATTTATTGGAGGAATAGCAAAAAGCATAAGTGAAAGTAAATAAAAAAAAATATAATAAAAAATAGAAGATTTAAAAGAATATTTTGAAAATAAATTTTGTCCAATTACAGATTGTGTAATTATGATAGATAAAAACACAAGTAAAATAAAATAAATTTATATAACAAAAAATAATAGACCATCCAAGAGGATTTGGTTTTATAACATTAAAAGACTCAAACATGGTAAACAAAATATTAAAAACTCAACCTCATTATATAAATGGTAAAAAAATTGATTGTAAAATTGCAATACCAAAAGATAAATTAAACAATTCAAATGAAAATTTATTTAATAAAAAATCGAATAAAGAAAAAGAAAAAAAATCAAAAAATAACAATTCAAATATAACAAATAATCAATCATCATTATATTTTAGAAAAATTTTTGTAGGTGGCTTACATCCTTCATTAAAAACTGAGACTTTAATTAATTATTTTAGTCAATTTGGTGAAATTGAGAAAGGGATAATTATGACTGATAAAATAACAGGAAAATCAAGAGGATTTGGTTTTATTATTTTTTCAAAAAAAGAAACTGTTGATAAAATTATGAGTTATAGTAATTGTCTTTTTCTTTATGGAAAATGGATTGAATGTAAAAGAGCTCAACCTAAAATTCAAAATATAAAAATGTTAAATGATAATGTAAGTTTTCCTAAGTCAAATTATCAAAATAATTTTCTTTTTTCTAACGTTATTAATGATAGATCTTTTTATAATAGTAATGATATTATTATTAATAATGATTCTTTGGGAAAGAGTAATAATAGTTTTTTAAAAGATAATGTTGAGTTAAATAAAAATTTATTTTTGTATCAAAATTATGTTCCAAAAGAACAAGTTAAGTTATTTATTAAGAATAATGAAAATTCATTTATTAATGAAAAGGAAAATAATTTTGAAAATGATATAAAAATTAATAGTTTAAAGAATAATTATAATATTAATATTAATAATAATATTTTTTTTAATAATACAAATAAAATCAATGAAAAAAAAGAAATAAAGAATATAATAAAAAAGGAAAAAGATAAATCATTAAATAAAAAAGAAGAAAAAGATAAAGAATTAATAAAATCAAATAATAAAGATAATAAAACTCAATTTCAAGATTATTTTAATAATCATATAAAAAATCCATCATCATATAATTATTTCCATTATAAATTATTTGATTCAAAAGGAGAAGAAGTAACCAAATTAAATAATTATAATAAAAACATAGGAAAAATAAGATTATTTCCTGAAGAAATTGATGATTCATTTGAAAAAAATAAAAAAAGTAATTCTGAAAGTTTAAAATCAAATAAAACAAATACAATATCTTCTGATAATGAAAATTTATCAGAACAAATTGATAAAAATTGTATTAATGATAATTTTGAAAGTCTATTTGGATATGATAGAAATAAAAAAGATAAATCAAGAAGTTCTGGTTATTCAAATGATAGTTATAAACCTTATTAAATTTTTACTTTTTTCATTTTATATATGTTATTATATTTATATTGTTATTGATTTTATAATATTTATTGTTCTATTAGTTAAATTATTATTTTTTATGTATTCCCAATTTTATATTATCCCTTTTCTCTTAGGTTTAAATTTTTAGTTATTTTTATATATAAATCAAATCTTAATTACTTATAAATATTGTATAATTAAGGATATGAAAATATATAATTGGTTTAGCAAAAATATATATAAATATAAATATATTTTAATATTTTTATGCTGTTTTAAAAATTTATAATAAATTATTAATTCCTATTAAAAACAATGTTATAATATTGCAAAAAAACTATTTTAAAATTTCTAAAACAAATTATTATAAAATTATAAATATTTAAAAAAATGTCTTTATATGATGACAAATCAAAAATATATATAGGACATTTACCATTAAATATATCAGAAAGTGACATTGAGTATTATTTTCGTCCATATGGATATATTAAAAACATAAAATTAGTTAATTCATTTGCATTTATCCAATATGGTAATAATGACTCAGCTAAAAATGCAATATTAAATATGAATTATAAAATATTAAATGGAAAAAAAATTACTGTTCAATATGCTTTTAATAAAGAAACAATTGAAAAAATGAGATCAAAGCAACTTGAAGATGATAATAGTAATTCTTCAAATAAATTTTCTTTATCTCAAAATGATAAAATAAAATCAATTATTCCTATATGTAGTTATTGTGGAAAAAAAGGTCATTGGATGGATGAATGTATATTATTATTTAAATATTTAAAAAAAAAAGAATCAAAGGATTATTTTAAAGAATGTTTTAAGTGTGGTTCTAAAGAACATTTAGAAAAAGATTGTCCAATATTAAATAATAATAATAGGAGTAAAAGTAGAAGTAGAAGTAGAAATAGAAGTCATAGTGGAAGTTATATTAGGAATGTAAAAATGAGAAAATATTCTGATTCAGATTCAAGAAGTGATTATTATAATTCAAGAAAATATCTTAATAGAAAATATTCTTCTATAAATTATTCTGATAATTCTAATGATGATAAATATAATTCAGATTCTTCTTATTTAACTGATAAGTAATTAAGAAGCATAATTATATCAAAAAATATTTAATTATATGATAATATATATCTAATAAAAAAATAAAAAAATATAATGAAAAAAAAGAGAAAAAAAAAATAAAAAAAGATATAAAAAAACGAAAAAAGAATTAAAAAACTTTAAAAAAAAAAAAAAAAAATAAAAAAAATTTCCTATAATATAAAAATTAATTTATTAATTTAAATAATTTTATTAATTTAATTTTTAGAAGTAATCTTATTCCAAATAATCAAAAATATTATAATCAAAAGTATAATACCAAAAATAATAACATATATTCTAATTTTTCTCCATTTTTCAATTTTTTTTATTCTAGAAGCAGTATCAGCAAAAACCATAGAATCATGACTTAATTCTTCAGCTTTTTCAACAATAAGTTTAATTTTATCTCCTCTTTCATTAACAATTTCATTAGTAGAAATAACTTGTTTATGCATACTTAATAAATTTTCTTTTAAAGAATTAATACTATCATCTAAATTTTTAGAATCAGAATTATATTTTTCCATAATTTCATTTAAATTTTTCTGAAATTGATTATTTAAAGAATATTGTGTATAATTTGAAAAATCATTTTGATTTTGAAACATTTTAAAAAAACTTTCTATTGTTTTATCCAAACAAACAATTGCTGCTTCTTGAGGATATGATTTTTCACATAAAAATAAAAATGTTATTCCTCCATTATTTCTATAAAAAATATTATATGTGTCTTCAATTGTTAAAAGCCCTTTTTCTTCTGTACATTTTGATAATGTTTTTAAACATATTGTTGTAAATGTTCCTTTATATTCTGAATAGTCACATAATGGTTTATTTTTTTGAGCAATTAAACCATAAATTATTGACATTTTTTAATTGAATATATAATTTTTCAAATCTCAAAAAAATCTAAAAAGGAAAAAAATTAATTTTTTTTTTTTAAATTTATATTTATTTTTTTTATTTATTTTCTACTATTTTTTTTACTTTTTTAGTAAGGGCTTTTACAATTTATTTTCTTTTAAATACACATTTATGAGATTCACAAGTGTAATTATCACTAAAATAATGAAACCAATCACATTTTTCTCCATCTAGGCCCATATTACCTGATTTTCTTTTATTACTTTAATTTGACATCTAAATTCTTTACATATTATAAATTTGAACAACAATATGAAGTTAAATCACAATCTCACATTTTGATTGAAGTCTATTTGATAATACTATTGAAAATAGAAATAATATTATTGATATGAAAAGTTGTGATATTTATTTTTTATTATATTTTATATTTTTATTTTTTATAAATCACTTATTTCATTTTTTTTTATATTTCAAATATATAAAAACTTAGAATATATTTATTTATAATGAAGAAAAAATAAAAAAAATAAAATAATTTAAAAAAATAAAACTTATAAAAAAAATACAAAAATGTTATCTCAAAACAGAACATTTTATAATTCAAATTTAAGTAAAGCAGGATTAACAACAATGGGTTTTTTCCCAAAAACAAAGACAATAAGTCAAATAAAAAGAGATAATCAGCAAACAAGACAATCAACATATAATTACATAGATTCAATGTATAGAACAGGAAATAATTTTAAATACAATTTAAAAAAACCTCATCAAGGAACACATAGAAGTCATTTAAATTCAATGGAAGAAAGAGTAAGAGAAATGGCAAAACTTAATCCTAATGATTTAAGTAAATATAATATTATTAAAGAACAATGTGATATTATGAGAATTCAATTAAAAGATGATTATAATAAATTGAAATATGAATTAAATAGTGAAATTGATAATTTACAAATGAAATTTAATTTAGAATTAGGAAAACAAAAAATTAGAAATAGTAAAATTAATAGTCAGATGAAGGAATTAAATAAAGAAATGTTGGAAAGTCAAAATTTGGTTTCTGAATTAAAGGAAAGGATTAATTCTTTGAAATTAAGAATTGATGGTAATGGAATGTTTAATGAGGATGGTTTACCTTTTTTAAATACTAAAATTGAATAATATTTAAATATAAATTAATAATTTTTTTTGATGTTTTTAAATAATAAAATAATATTAATCATTTGTTAAAAAAAGAAATAATATTTTAAAATATTTTTCATGAATTTTTGAAGAATATTATTAATGAATTATAAATATTTTCATTATAATAAAAAATTTTATGAATAAATTAATAATTATAATATTGTAACATTAATACTATTTTTTCAAACATTAAAATGTATAAATTATAAAATAAAATATTAATTTAAATCTAAAAAAATCATATAGAGAAATAAAAGGAATTTTATTTTTTACAAATAATTATTAAAAAAATAAATGCGAACATCAAAATTTATTAACTTGTAAAAAATTTACTAATATATTTAGACCTATAATCAGAAAAAATAAAAATTTATATAGAGAAAGTTCAAAAAATTCATATCATTTAAATCACTCTTTTAAACCAAAAGATAAGAAATCCAAAATTAATTTAAATTTAACTAATTATAATACAAGAAATAAATTAGTTAATTTCTCATCTTTAACAAAAGAAAAAAATTCAAAAACATTATCTAGAGTACCAAGTGAAAGGAAAAGTATGGCAAATTTAACAATTATAAGTAATAGTTCAAATACAATACAAATAAGTCAATCTCAAAGAAGTTCTCTTAAAACTAATACAATAAAATTAAATCATTCAGAAAATAATAAATTAGATTACTCATATAAATCTTTAAAAAAGAAAAATTATTCAAAAAAAAATATGAATTTAATAAATTTTCTTAATAATAATAGTGATAAATATGAATTTCAAATAATATATGATAAAAAAAAAAAGAAAAATAATAATTAAAAATTAAAA
>Ga0256407_10015059_pt1 | contig 10037 bp, 7 predicted proteins | sample RumenRJG_04DNA_FD_193489 | JGI IMG/M metagenome (GOLD analysis project Ga0256407, IMG submission 193489) | Bovine rumen microbial communities from Lethbridge, Alberta, Canada - RJG_04 | ecosystem: Host-associated > Mammals > Digestive system > Stomach > Rumen | place: Canada: Alberta | collected...
ATTTCTACACAAAAATGAATAATAATTGCAAGAAAGTATCATGTTCCCGACCCGTTTAGGAGTGTGGGAGCTTTTCCAAGTGAGAAGGGAGAAGTGATAAGTGACAAGTATGAATACCCCGCCTCTTGACCCATCTTTAAGGGAGTTTGGGAGTTTAGGAGTTTGGGCAATAGTCTTTCGTTAGGAGTGTAGGAGTAAAGGAGTAAAGGAGTGTAGACAATACTCCGCCTCTTGAACTTTGAATTTTGAACTTTGATCTTTGAACTGGCGTCTGCCCTGCTCTCCCCCTCGGGGGAGTTGGTGGGGGGCTTTTGGGGAGTTGGTGGGGGGCTGGAGTATAGACAACACACCGTTTCAGGCACTAAAACGGAGCGTTTTTATGCCTGAAACGATATTCATTCATCATGTATTGGGATTCGAAAGCGAGACAAAGAGACTGGAAGAGGGTCTTCGCTGCCTTCTCACACGATTGCTTGCAGCGTATTCAGATCGTCTTCGGTCGTTGCCCAGCTGGTGACAAAACGGCAGATGGTATGGTAGGCATCATAAGGTCCCCAGTGGGTGAACTGCACGCGCTGCTCTAGTTCCTTCACCTTGTCGTTGCCGATGATAAAGAACTGCTGGTTGGTGGGCGAGTCGATATAGAAGCGGTAGCCCTTGTCGGCCATCATCTTCTTCATCTGCCGGGCCATGTCGATGGCATGGCGCGAGATGTCGAAATATAGATTGTCGGTGAACAAGGCATCGAACTGCACACCCGTCAGGCGGCCCTTGGCCAGCAGAGCGCCATGCTGCTTGATGATGCTGAAGAACTGTCGCGGTGCATTGTTGTGGGTGAAGACGACGGCCTCGCCACACAAGGCACCCACCTTGGTTCCGCCGATATAGAAGGCATCGCAATGGCGGCAGAGCCAGGGCAGTGTGATGTCTGCCGAGGCAGCCAGTCCGTAGCCCATCCGCGCACCGTCGATAAACAGCGGCAGGTCGTACTGGCGGCAAATGCGGTAGATGTCTTCCAACTCCTGAGCGGTGTAGAGCGTGCCCAGTTCGGTGGGGAACGAGATATACACCATGCCGGGCTGTGCCACATGGTCGCGGCTCTCGTCGTTGACAAACCATTCCATGTAGGCGGCCAGGTCGGCAGCCAGCAGTTTGCCGTCGTGGGGCTGCAGGGCTATCACCTTGTGCCCGCTGGCCTCAACGGCCCCGGCCTCATGGATGGCGATATGGCCTGTGTCGACAGTGATCACCGCCTCATACGAGCGCAGCATGCCGTCGATGACGGTGGCATTGGTCTGGGTGCCGCCCGTCAGGAAAAACACCTGCGCCTCGTCGGTGCCGCAAGCCTCTTGTATCTTCTTCTTGGCCCGTTCGCTATAGATATCGAAACCATAGGTGAGTGTCTGCTCGTTGTTGGTTTCCACCAGATGCTGCAACACCCGTGGGTGGGCACCGTTATTGTAGTCGCATTCAAAAGAAATCATTATCCGTTGTTGTTTTTGTTACACCATGCAAAAGTAAGTATTATTTTCCGAAGCGCCAAACAATTCAGCGGGAAAGACATTCCGCCCGTTTTTCTGCACAACTCCCGCAAAACTGCGTTTTCCGTTAAAAAACTTGAAAGATGGGAACATCTGTCCGCACATGGGAAACATTGTCAGCATGTCCGAAAAAGCATTCCGTCAGAAAATAGCTAATTTTGCAACGAAACGTAAGCTGATTATCGAATTTAGCAACAATTTATCAACCATAATCAAAAACAACAACGCTTATGAAAAGACTTTTACGCATTTTGACAGTGGCATTGATGGCTGCCATGACCAGTTCTGCATATGCAGCAGATGACATTACCATCGGTGACTTAACCTACAATTTTAACACTTCTGGCAATGCCTACGTGAAGAGTTGTAAGGAAGGAGTAACAGAGGTAACTATACCCAACTCTATCGAAGTTAACGGAGAAACCAAAAATGTAACGGGCATCGGTAACAGTGCTTTCGAAGGAAACACAACTATCCAGAAAGTATATTTGGGAAGAGAAGGAAACTACGCTGTTCAAATTGGCACAAATGCTTTTAAAGGTGCCACGTCACTGAATACTCTTGCATACACTGAATCATCTGGTAAAGGAGCATCATATAGAAAAGACGGTGTAGTAGTCATTCCCACTTCGTCATCATTGAATAACAATGCCTTTGAAGGATGCACATCTATTACGACTGTCACAGTTGCATATACGAAGCAAGTAATACCGGATTGTGCATTTAAGGGTTGCACTAAACTGGATTCCGTCGCTTTAGGAACCAGTTGTTTGTCAATCGGTGAGAGTGCGTTTGAAGGTTGCTCTTCATTGAGAAAAATATCTGGATGCGGTGGAAATGACACAGGAAAGTTGACAAAAGTTGGAGCTTATGCTTTCAAAGGATGTGCTAATCTAACAGAACTTGGTGCTAAAGGAAGAATTTACTTCTATTATGTCACTTCTTTAGGTGAAGGAGCGCTTGAGGGCTGCTCTTCTGTCACTTATGTAACAATGCCAGAAGTAAAAGAGATTGCCAACAATACATTTAAAGACTGTACTTCTCTGAAGAGAATTGGTGCTACCGAAGATAGGCTAAGACCCGTTGCTACGAAAATTGGTGACAGCGCATTTGAGAATTGCACAAGCGCCACCTATTTCCTTGATGCTAATTTAACTGAAATTGGGGCAAATGCCTTTAAGAACTCCGGTATTGAGACATTCTACACAGGAGGAGGGACTTATTACACAAAAAGGATAACTCTTACAAACAATGTAACAAAAATTGGTGAGAGCGCCTTTGAGGGAACTCCTTCAACAATCGTATTCTTTGCCGATGGTACCGTTCCCGAGACATTAGGTGCTAATGCATTCACTTCCGATCCTGCCAAGAGAGTGCTTTTGCCTATGGCGAACATAATCAAAGAGAGTTACGAAGCACTTGTCGAATACGACCCGAGAGCATTGCTTTTGTTAAATTCCATGACGCCAGTAGTGGTCTCGGCAAAAATGACCGTTAGCCTGAACAACAGTAATCTTGTTTATAAATACGTAAAATCTGTCAGTGAGACTGATGAGGGCGTTACCGTTGAAACAGAAGATACACCTGAAAAGGTTATACCGGCTAATACGGCATTGATTATTGAAAGTATTGCTACAGCAAATACCAACTACTATTTCCACATTTCACCAGAACCACAGACACCAACCTATCAGAACTATTTGACTGCGAATACTGAGGAAACAACCCTTCCGGCATCTGATGGCAAAATAAACTATTATACATTTGCGCCAATAGATGGGGACGACTTCCTCACATTTGCAAAGGTAATAGAAGAAACAACCATGCCTGCCGGTTCAGGCTATCTGAAAGTTGTCAATGGTACTCCTACTGCTATCCGCGAATTGAGGGCCGACGACAAGAAGGCTGACGTTTACTACAACCTCAATGGCGTGCGCGTGGAGAATCCTCAGAAGGGCATCTTCATCCGCAACGGCAAGAAGGTTGTCATCAAATAAGGAGTTTCCTTCATGACAATCTACTATTATACATAACACACGAATAGACTCCCTGACGGCCATTGCACGCACCCTCTCTCTCCAAAAGTGCAAGGCCGCTCAGGGCTGTTTCAGCAAAAGAAGAATCGTCGAACGACGAGAAGAACAAGTAACACTCATCAAACGAACGAACAAACAATGAACAAACGGGTTATCTCTGTTATATCCATCATGTTGCTGACGCTGACCATGACAGCACAAGAGCGCTCCGACGCTCAAATGATGTCTATCGCCAAAGCCCAACTGGCTGGCATGCGAACAGTCAGGAAAACCAAGGGAACCGCTGCTGAGACGCTGACACTAAAGACCGTCCGCGAGGACAGTCAGTACCGCATGTATGCTGCCGAGGATGGCAGCGGCTATGTGGTGGTGGCACGCAACGAGGCATTCAGCCCCATCATTGGCTACAGCACCGAACCGACGACCGACGAGATACCCTGTTGCATGAGAGCCTGCCTCGACATGATCAACCACAACCTGGAGGCAAGGCTTACTAGCGCCGAGACTGAAGAAGCCACGGGCTCCGACGGAGCCACCTACGAGGTGGTGGAGCCGATGCTCACCACCTACTGGTCACAAGGAAATCCCTACAATCTGAAATGCCCGGCCGACTATACCGGCAAGACCTCGGTCACAGGTTGTGTGGCCACCGCCATGGCCATGGTGATGAAGCATTTCCGCTATCCCGCCAGCGTGGAAGGCAAAGAGGGTTTCTACCTGACGAAAATCAACTCCAGCGGTACGACTGGCGACACCATCTGGACCACTATCAGCAGCAGCTACGACTGGGACAAGATGCTCGACAAGTACTCCTCGTCGTCGTCCACCGAGGCCAAGGAGGCCGTGTCACAGCTCATGTTCGACTGCGGACAGGCCGTAGGCATGAAATACGGTTCGAGCGCCAGCAGCGGCAGCACCACCACAGCGGCCCAACGGTTCTATTCGGTGTTCGGCTATGCCGCCGTCAACCACGCCTCAAAAGACTATTACTCCGACTGGGAGTGGCGCCAGCTCGTCTACGACCAGCTGAAAGCCGGCTGCCCGCTCATGCACTCCGGTCAGGACCCCGACAACGGGGGCCACGCCTTTATCTTCGACGGTGTTGATGCCAACGGACTGGTGCACATCAACTGGGGATGGGGCTCGTCGACAGCTGGTTATTTCGACATGCTCGCACTCACACCCACCACCAGCAGCAAAAGCTACAATTTCGCCCCCACCGGCTTCATCTATAACCTCAAGCCCACCCTCGGTGAGGGCGAGGAGCAGGAGCTGCAATTGGTGGTTGGACGCGGAACGGGACAGTACAAAGACGACTACTACACCATCAGACTCAATGAAGAAAACCACGTGATACTTAATACAGGGAGTGTTTTCAACTGGACACCCGTTCCCATCAGGGGATACGTGGGCGTGCGCTACGAGAATCTGGATGGTGGCACCAACTATAATGTACGAATGAAAACGGGAACTGGCGGCTACTATGTTCCCATGGATGCGAAGAGCAGGAGTGGCGCAGGCTATGGCAGCTATAGTTTAGATCACGACCAAACTCCTTCGACCATCAAGCCAGGTACCTATAAAGTATATTTCGCCGGATACAACGACGACAGAGACAATCTGAAAGTGCGTTGTCATATCCGCCAGCGTTACAAAGGCTATATTTACTGGATTCTCACCGTGGCCGACAACGGCACCTTGACGCTCAGCGACGAGAAGGTGGTCACCAGTCCTGAGACCGCCAACCCCACCGGCATCAGCCATGTCACCACAAGCAACAAGCCAGCCGACAACCGCCGTTACAACCTCAACGGCCAGCGTGTAGGCTCTGACTACCGAGGCATCGTGATTGTCAATGGAAAGAAAGTGGTACTGAAGTAGTCCGCAGAAGGCAGCGGAACTGCTGTTCAAGGTTCAGGCCCCCACCAACTCCCCCAAAAGCCCCCACCAACTCCCCCGAGGGGGAGAGGGCAGACGCCAGTTCAAAGTTCTGACCCCCCACCAACTCCCCCGAGGGGGAGAGAGGGCAGACGCCAGTTCAAGGTTCAAAGTTCAAAATTCAAGGTTCAAGAGGCGTGGGTATTGTCTACACTCCTTTACTCCTTTACTCCTACACTCCTAACGAAAGACTATTGCCTACACTCCAAGGTAATCATACTTGTCACTTCTCACTTATCACTTGTCACTTAAAAAAGCTTGTCACTTAAAAAAGCTTGTCACTTAGAAGTATCCTCAATTTATTGCCAATCCATGCCTGCTGCCAATCTTCTGATACTCCTCAGCCACATACTGATCCAGCCAGGTATAATAGTTTTTCAGTTTTTCCTTATCCACCTTTCCTTTCTTGAAGAACTGCTGCTGCAGTTTCTCGCCACGTCGCACAATCTCGTCCTCCACCGGCTGAATCTGCTGCATGATGCCTGTTCCGGCACGGTTGATGAGCCGTCCCAGACGGATATAGTTCTGTCCGTCGCTATACTCCAGCGGCCAGATATAGCTTTTCATCACCGTCGCCCAGTCGACTAGCAGACAATGTCCCTCGTCGTTGCGGCGGATGCATAGCGGCAACTCTGTCGCCAGGGCGGTCCACACAGGGATAGTGACGGTGGCCAGCGGACTCGAGATGCACGTCCAGCCCGTGGTCAGCAGTGGGTTTTCGCCCGGTCGCACGCCCTGCACCATGTATGTCGATGCTGTGGTGTAGCGCGGAATGAAGTCACAGAAATAGGCAATATCCTCTGCCTGCTCGTCGGCCGGCATCTCATCGTAGAGGTTCACGCGCGTCATACCATGCTCCATGCAGCGCGCCATCTTCAGCAGTGTGCGCCAGCTGATGCTCTTCTGCTGGTAAGCCTCCTCGAGCACCTCCACAGCCTTATTGTAGCGCGAGAAGCCCTTGCCCTCGGCCATCTCGCCGCTCATGCTGAAGTTCGAACGCACGATATAGCCGTGCGGAGCCACTGTCGGGTCGTCGGCATCATATTTCTTATAGCCCAGGTGACCGCACTCGAAGTAAGCCACATGGCCCTGTGCGTCCATCACGCCATAGTTGCTGCCATACGAGAAATACTTCATCTCGGCAATCATCGCCTCAAACTCGTCCACCGTAGCGCAGCGCTCCAGTGCCCAGCACATGATGTTGCCACGCTTCAGTGGGTTGTCGGTCTTCTGCTCCATATTATAAGAGGTGGAGTTCATCACGGCCAGTCCTACCTCGTTCTGCCCGTACATCACGCCCCGGTCGCTCTTGTCCTCAATGGGCACCACGGCTATCCATGCATAGCGCGCCGTATCGCCGCTCACATACACATTCTTGATGCGGCTGCTGTCGCGGTTCTTCAGCATCAGCGGACGGCCGTCAACGGTATATTTGCCGCTGACAATGGCGGTGGTACATGCCGTTGCCTTGGGCATCAGGCCCAGCAAGGCGATCAGGAAGGTCAGTTTGATTCTGTTCATAGCTGTCAAGGGCTTTTATTTGTTATGTTGCAAAGATAATCATTAAACTGCTTCCGTGCAACCGTTGCTGCCGATTTGGGAAACATTGTCACATCTTTGGGAAATATTGTCAGCCGCTTGCTGTCTCTGAGAGTATCCGATGTCACAAAAAATCACCGTTTTGTTTGCATTTTTCATAGAAAAAAACTATTTTTGCATCGTATTCAACACAAAAATGAAGAATACACGTTAGAACGACTGCATAATGAAGAACTAACAAATGAGGAAGACCATCATACTCACGCTGTGCTGCATCGCCATGTCACTCCTTTCCTGCCAGCGGCAGAAAGGCGAAGGCAATGGCGTAGCCGGCGCCGACAGCACCCTGTCACTATCTTACATCCAACAAGTTTACGACAAAGACCCTGCACGCGCCCTTCTGCTGGCCGACAGCGCCGAGCAGCGAGGCGTCATTCCCTCATGGCGGGCCGACAGTCTACGCGCACAGATGTGCCTCGACGGTTACTACGACCTCAACCGCAGCATTGAATACGCCCTGCAAGCCCTCAACAACGACACCGTGCTCACCCACCCGCAGCACCACCTCAACATGCTGGTTATGGTGTCGCAAATAGAAGTCAGCCTCGGACGCTACTCCGAGTGCATACAGTTCTGCGACGAGGGCTATGCGCTTGCCGAACAACTCAAAGACAGCGGCGCCGCATGCCGCCTCATGGTCAATGCCGGCTACAGCATGTATTTCATGAAAGAAAAGGCAAAAGGCCTCGGCTACCTGCTCCGCGCCCAGAAACAGCTAGCCAAAGCCACCGACCTGCCACAGCTCCGCACCCTCTCCTACTGCTACGGACAGCTCATGAACTGTCTCTGGATCGATAATACCGACGAGGCCATCCGCTTCGGAAAGCTCCGCGAGGCCCTGCTCGACAGCATCGAGCACCACTTCGCTCCCATCCCCGAAGGCTACCTCGACAAGCAGCGTGCCCTCACCTTCAGCAAGATGGCCGACTTCTACGCACAGAAGAAAGACTTCCAGCAGGCACGCACCTACGAGCAGAAGTTCCTCGCCACCAACCTCTCAAAGACCGCCCGCGGCAACCAGCTCATCCTCGACTACTACTGCACCCTGGGCGACTTCCCACGCATTCAGCAAACCTACCACCGCTCGCTGCCCTACTGGGAGCACAAAGACACCTTCTGCTCGCGCTACGCCAATGTGCTCGGCATGCTCTCCGACGCCTGCACCAGCCAGGGACTGCTGCAGAAAGCACTTGACTACCGTACCCGTCAGGTACGCATCAAAGACAGCCTCATCATCCACGACAACGAGAACGAGGCCATACGCCTCTCAGCCATCTACGAGACCCACGACAAGGAGATAGAGCTCGAGAAGAAACGCGCCGATGCACAGCACTACCTCCTGCTCGCCTTCAGCGCCCTCGTGTTGTTCCTGCTCGCCTGTGCCTTTGCCGTCTACTACTACCGCCAGCAGATACGCATGCACCGCAAGAACCTGCTGCTCATCAGCCAGATGGACACGGAGACGAGAGACAAAGAGTCGTCACCGCGCAGCCAGCAGCTTGAAGTCCCCATTGCGTCCACCGACGTCTCTGCCACCGAGCCTTCCACCATCGATACCGTCTCAATAGTGGCAGAACCCGACGTCGTAGCACATACATCCACCATTCCCGAATACAAATCTACCCCCCCCAATTTATCCCCATCCAGTCAGCGCCGATCGCAGATGGTCGAGCGATTCCGCACCCTCATCGACGACGAGCACGCCTACCTGCAGCCCGACTTCAGCCGTGAGAAGCTCCAGCAGATGATGAATGTCAGCAAGAACAGCCTCACCCCCATTCTACACGAGGCCCTCGGTGACGTGGCCAACCTCTCCGACTATATCAACAGCAAGCGCATCGCCCATGCCTGCCAGCTGCTGCGCCAGCAGCCCCAGATGAACATCGACACCATCGCCCTCGAGAGCGGTTTCTCTACTCCACGCAACTTCCGCCGTTGCTTCAAGTCGCAAACCGGCATGTCGCCAGCCGAATACCGCGAGTCACAACTCGATTCGTAGCTTGGGAAAACAGAGTTATGTAAGAGCTTGGAAAAGTGAGAAGTTTTTTTAAGTGACAAGTGATAAGTGATAAGTGACAAGTATGATTACCTTGGAACATTCTTTTTAGGAGTGTTGGCAATTTAGGAGTGTGGGAGTGTAGACAATAGTTATTGGGAGTTTGGGAGTTTAGGTGTTTGGACAATACCCACGCCTTTTGAACCTTGAATTTTGAATTTTGAACTTTGAACTGGCGTCTGGCCTCTCTCCCCCTCAGGGGAGTTGGTGGGGGCTTTAGGGAGTTGGTGGGGGGCTTTTGATTGAGGCATTGTGACAAGCAATGCTTTTTTGTTCTCATTAGTAGGTGCAAGAATGAAAAAAATGTGTATCTTTGCATCTGAACTCCATCCTGATATTTCAACAAACTACATAACAATGAAAACGAGGCACAAAAACAAGCTGAAAAAGATGATGCTGCTGATGGTCGTGCTCGCTTGTGGCATGACTGCGTCAGCACAGTGGAACGACGGCCGGCTGCCGACGCGCAACCGTGCGTGGCGACAGAAGATGAACGAGACCAACCCTGACTTCTTCAAGACCGACGAGGCCCGGCGCATAGGACAACAGATTATGCTGTGGCAACGCTGCACGGGGGGATGGCCAAAGAACATCGACATGGTGACGCCGATGACCGACGAGCAGAAAAGACAGGTGGCCGCCGACAAGCTGCGCACCGACGACTCGACCATCGACAACGGAGCTACCACCCAGCAAATGAGATTTCTGGCCCGCCTCTACCAGCAGACGGGTGACAAAGCGACAGCCGAGGCGTTCCGCCGTGGTGTGGAGTTTCTGCTGAGCGGACAGTATGACGATGGCGGTTGGCCGCAGTTCTGGCCTCATCCACAGGGCTATCAGGAGCATATCACCTTCAACGACGATGCT
>Ga0256407_10015064_pt1 | contig 10035 bp, 8 predicted proteins | sample RumenRJG_04DNA_FD_193489 | JGI IMG/M metagenome (GOLD analysis project Ga0256407, IMG submission 193489) | Bovine rumen microbial communities from Lethbridge, Alberta, Canada - RJG_04 | ecosystem: Host-associated > Mammals > Digestive system > Stomach > Rumen | place: Canada: Alberta | collected...
TCATGATAAATCAAAAAAAGAACTATTTTTAGAAAATGGGCAAATAGTGTACTAAAGCAATCTCTAATAGATAATTGAATACAATACAAAAATATTTATTTATAAATAATAATGAAACCTGAATTTGGGATACACCCCCAAAATGTGGTGTTAAAATTCTGTTTTGAATAACTTATCTAGGTCTTTTCTACTAAGGTAAACATTACCAAGTTTGGCAAGACCTAATTTTTCTTTAATTTTTTGATATGTAGGAGTATCTGTAGCGTTATTAATATATGTTCCATCATAGTTTTCGCTCACTCTATAATCACGAATAAAATCAAATAACTGTTCAATAGGTATTTTGTCATCAAATACTTTGAATTCTAATAGTCTCATTATGACTAAACTATAATAAACAATTAAGAAGTGACCGAATATTGTTTCTTGCTCCGATACATATACTGGTCTAGCTTCTAAGCATGTTTTCATTATTCTAAACGATTGTTCGATCCTCCAAAGGTTATGGTAGGCCCGATATATTTCTCTAGCTTCTTTATCAATTTCGCTAGTCACTAATACATTGTATCCAGCAAAAGTAAGGTCCTCGTTAATTTTATCTTTGTTTAAAGAAGTGGCTATTTTAACTTTTTCTCCTTCAATAGTTTTTGCTTCTAAATTGACATATTTAACTGCATCACCTAATTCTTCTCTAACGACTTCTTTATAGGTAATCTTATTTTCTAGGCGTTCAACCATTTTCATGATTTCTTTCTTTTGCTTTGATGCTAAAGAAGGATTATAAGTAACAATGCGTTTTTCTTTAACAGTAAACTCTGTTTCTTTATTATCTATAGGAGATACTTTGCATTTATATTTAAAATCATCAACACATTCTTTATAACGGTATTTAATATGTCCTTTTTCATCTTTAACAGTAGTCCATACATTATTGATATCATCAACTAAAAGAACCCATTTCTTTTCCATATCACTAAGATTTTTCCCATGTACAGATTTAGAGAATATGTAGCCATCATGCGCCTCTATTACGGCTGCATAGATATTTCTAGCACAGTTTAAGCCTTTATCAGCAACTTGAATAACTCTACCAGTCACATTATTTCTATTCTTCATATCCTCAATTCTTTTTCTTAGAAATGGTTTCTCACTTTCGTTTCCTGGATATAACTCCATATCTAAAGGAAGCATATCAGCATCAAGTAATAATGACTGGCCAATGATTGGATCATGCCTATTTTCTTTTGAAGGGCCTTTCTTTCTGAAAGTATCTTCTTCATCTATTTCAAAATAATAATTAGTACAATCAAAATATCCAATGTTTAGATTTCTTCCATATGTTTTATCAATAAAGTGATTTATCACTTCGATATATTTATGATAATCACTACCGATGAAATTAATGCCATCTAATATTTGGTCATAAGTATACTGTTTCGAGTTATATAGATTAGGAATTACATCCCTAAATACTTTCAGTTTACTGCCTGGGTCAACTATTTGAGCATAAGTTAATGTTTTAATAAATGTAGCAAACTCATATTGAGATTTATATAAAGAAGCAACAACATTTAAGTCTCTATCCATATCAAGCGAATCAAACATTGCTTTAACTAAGAAATACCCAGCATTCTTAGAAGTAGATGCTTCACCAATTTGCTTTTCTTTTTTAAGTTCATGATTACTGTTTAATTCATCAATCATATCCTGAACATATTTAATAGGATCTTCTATTCCTTTGGCCTTTAAGTCTTCTATATAACCAATGGCCTTATATGACTTATTTTGATTGCCTTTTCCTGGAACATAATTTGTTCGATAGATTTGTAGATATAATCCTTTTTTCGATGGTGTTGTTTTCTTTAAAAAATATCTCATAAAATGCTTTTAACTCCTTAACACCATATATTATATAGTGATAAAAAAATATTTTCAATAATTTTATTAACAAAGTTAATAACTACTTATCGAAAATATCTAAATCCCAAATAATGTGGTGTTAAATCCTAAAAACGGGAGTAATTCTCAACAAAATTTATTAAATTAACATGTGCAAAAATGCACACATACCTCAAAAGAGAGACCGCTTGTATGAAAAATAATGTTTTATTAAGATGTTATAATTTCTATAGATATCATGATAAATCAAAAAAAGAACTATTTTTAGAAAATGGGCAAATAGTGTACTAAAGCAATCTCTAATAGATAATTGAATACAATACAAAAATATTTATTTATAAATAATAATGAAATATAATCCTAATTATGAATAAAGCGTCAAAGTATTTAATATTAATTGGAACTAGTATTGGAATAGTGGCCGCTGTTGCAGCAGTTTTCTTTACAGTAATATTTTTTATTATCCAGGCTCCTAGTAGTAGAGATTTTATTATTAATGGTTTACAAAAAGGAACCATTACTCCAATCGGAGGAACCACTTTAGAAGAACAATGTACAATTATCCAAAGATTATTCTTGATTTTAGGATTTGTACTTATGCTTGTTTTCTTATTATTAGCTGCCGCTACTGTATTTAATTTCTTATTTAAGAACACTTATGAACGTAAGTTCTGGTTATTGGCATTCATCTTCTCATGTGTAACAGTTAATATTTTTAATATTATTGGTTACATATTTAAATATAAAACAGAAGAGTTTTAATTTATGCCATATTCTTTTAAAAATGATTACTCAGTTCTAGCTCACCCTAGAATTTTAGAAGCACTTACAAAATATTCTTTGGAAGAAAATATTCCTTATGGATTAGATAAACATAGCGAAAATGCTTCTAAATACATTAAAGAAACATTTGGTTCACCTAACGGAAGTGTATTCTTTGTTAGTGGTGGTACTCAAGCTAACATGTTATTTATTTCATATTGTTTAAAACATTATGAAGGTGTTATCTCTTGTGATACTGGTCATATTAATGTACATGAAACCGCTGCTGTTGAAGGTAGTGGACATAAAATCATTACTGTTCCAAATAAAAATGGTAAATTATCAAAAGAAGATATCCTTAATGTTCTAAAACAATATAGGGATTTCCATATGGTTAAACCAGGTATGGTATATATCTCTAATTCTACTGAACTAGGAACTATCTATTTAAAAGAAGAATTACTAGAAATATATAGGACGTGTAAAGAAAATCACTTACTTTTATTCATCGATGGAGCTCGTTTAGGTAGTGCTTTAACAAGTAAAGATAATGATATTAAATATAACGAATTTGGTTCTTTGTGTGATGCATATTACGTAGGTGGCACTAAAAACGGTTTCTTATATGGAGAAGCTTTAGTTATTAATGATGAAGAACTCGCTAAAGAATTTAGATATCACATTAAAAATAAAGGTGCTATGTTAGCGAAATCTTATGGAGTTTCTATTCAATTTGAAGAAGCTTTTAAAGATGGTTTATATTTTGATATTGCTAGATCCACTAATGAAGTGGCTAATAAACTCAAAGAAGAGCTTAATAATTTAAATATAAATATCTCTTATTCTCCTACTAACCAAGTATTTGCTACTTTCCCTAAAGAAAAAGCTTTAAAAATAGCAAAAGAATTTGGTTGTGAAATATGGGAAACATATGAAGAAACAATTTGTATTAGATTTGTTACTTCATTCATGAGTTCTTTTGAAGACGTCTCTCGGTTAGTGGACTTTATTAAAAAATTAAATTAATCTAATTACAATGTGCCCATAATTCAACTGGATAGAATGTCAGACTTCGAATCTGAAAGTTGTGGGTTCGAGTCCTACTGGGCACGCCATGTAGCAAAAGTGCACGTATCGTATCTGTGGTACGTGTTTTTTTATTTCCTTATAATCAAAGATTATATTTATCAAGAAAAACCTCCGCATAAACTTTATTAAATATAAGTTGCTATTATCTTTCTCTTATGAAATGAATAGATATATGGTGAAAAAAGATTTTGTCTTTCCAGATAACATTGGTGGATTCATCAAGTGGTGCAATTCGCTAAATAAAATAAAGATAGATTTTAGAATTGCTAATGCAGTGGAGAAAGATAAAGCAGCTGATATTCCTCGTTATTGGAAGCGTAATCAACAAACATATCTAAAAAGCATGAAAGTATATGAAACATTTACTGATATGGAAAAGGGATATGTTAAATGTATTAAGAGACACCATATTCCAAGTACTGAATTATGTCTTTTAGCTAATCCTTACAGAATGTATGAGAAGTGGCGAAAGATTATGTTTAAAGATAATAATAACTGTCTAGAATCTATTTCTAAAGATAAGGTAGGTGAAGCGATTAAAGAAGCAAGGAAAATGGCGTGCTTGACTCGCATCGAAGTTGCTTCATTAATTGGAATACCTGCTAATACCTTAAAAGCATACGAAGATGGTAGAAGTATGATTCCATTTGATACTTTCTATCTTCTATACCAGTTCTTGGATATAAGTTTAAAATATTTACACTAAGGTAGCTAAAATAATGAGCAAAAAAGGCATATGTCCGCCATTAACTATTAGGAGGGATATGAAATGCCTAGAATAGATAAATTAACTCAATCCTTATTCATTAAGTTATACAAGGATGAAAAATGGACAATTAAACAAATAGCTGATCAATTTCAAGTTAAGGAAAGAACTGTTATAGGTGTAGTGGAGAAAAGAAAGCCTACTGGATACTGTCTTTGTTGTGGCAAGGAAGTAGAACAAACACCAGGTCATAGACAGAAAGAATTCTGTTCGACTAGTTGTTATAGAAAGTGGAGAAAAGGCCACGCTTTAACATCAACATCACGGCATGTTTGTCAGTGGTGTGGGAAAGAGTATATTGACCCATACCACATTGATGCAAAATATTGCTCACAAGAATGTAGAAATAATGTCTATAAATTAGTTTCAAAAAGTCATTGTAAATAATAACGATTAATCATATATTTTAATTAGATAGGTATAAATATCTACCTAATTAAGAAAGGAGGAAACGCTTATGTTCATCTGGGAAGCAATTCAAGTTATTGGATACACAGTTTGGGCTATGTTAAAAGCCTTCCTTTCGTTATTGCCAATTTATGAACAAATCAGTGGTTTGCAGGATCAAATTATGGCTGCAGCTCTTGGTATCCCAGTAGTGGTAATTTCTATTGGTGGCACTATTTTTGCAATAGGTAAATTTCTTTGGGGCAATATTCAAGCAGCATAACTACTCAGTAAAATGATATAAATTATCCTTCCATAGTGATATAATCACATTAATTGGAAGGCTTTTCATATTGGCCTTTCTTGGGGTAGATGGGTATATGAGTAAAAAAGATTTGACCGAGGCTGAAATTAGGACTCGTTACATTACCCCAGCTATAACAAATGCTGGGTGGAACTTATTTCAAATTAGAGAAGAATATAAAGTAACTGATGGTAGAATTATTGCCAGATCTAAGACAGTCAGAAGAGAAAGCCCTCTTTTTGCTGACTATGTTCTTTTTTTCAAGCCAAACAAACCAATCGCAATTGTGGAAGCTAAAGATAATAACCACACCCTTATTGATGGGATGCAACAAGCCCTTCGTTACTCAGATATGATGGACGTTCCGTTTGTATTTACATCTAATGGAGATGGATTCCTTTTTCATAACAAATACATTATTGATGGACCAAATGAAGTTGAAATATCTTTAGAAGAATTCCCTTCGCCAGAAATACTATGGGAAATGTATAACATAAAAAATCATGTTTCCCCAATACAAGAAAAAGTAATGGACCAACCTTATTATATAAATGACCCAAATAAGCAACCAAGATATTACCAATTAGATGCCGTTAATAGAGTAACTGACGCAATTGCAAATGGTCAAAATCGCTTACTTCTTGTTATGGCAACTGGAACTGGTAAGACATACACTGCATTTCAAATTATTTGGAAACTTTGGAAAGCAGGGATCAAAAAAAGAATTCTATTTTTAACCGATAGAAGAAAACTAATTTCACAAACATTTACAAATGATTTCGCTCCATTCGGGGATAAAATGATCTGGGTTAGAAAAACAAATTTTGACACAGCCCATGAAATTTATTTAGCTCTTTACCAAGGGTTGACTCGTGACAACGAATCTGAAAGCAGTCTATTTACCAAGTTCAGCCCAAATTTCTTTGATTTGATAATAGTGGATGAGTGCCATAGAGGTAGTGCAAAAGCTGATAGTGAATGGAGAGAGGTATTGGATTATTTTACTGGTGCTACTCAAATAGGTATGACTGCCACTCCAAAGGAAACCAGCACCGACTCAAATATTAATTATTTCGGAGAACCTATTTACACCTATACTTTACAGCAGGGCATTGAAGATGGCTTTCTTGCTCCATATAGAGTTATAAGAATCTTTTTTGATAAAGATATCGAAGGATACTTACCGTATAACGGGCAAAGAGATGATGATGGCGAATTGATTGATGAAAGAGTATATAATACTCTAGATTATGATAAAGAATTGGTCCTTGAACAAAGAACCAAACTTGTCGCAAAGACGGTTAGCGACTATTTAAAAGAGCATAACGAAAGATTTGCAAAGACAATATTCTTCTGCGTTGACCAAGAACATGCAGCTAGAATGAGAACCGCTCTTCAAAACGAAAACTCCGATTTGTGTGCTGAAGATAGCAGATACGTAATGCGCATTACTGCAGATGATGATGCTGGTGTCGACGAACTTGATAGTTTTACAAATAACGATTCTAAATACCCAACACTTGTTACAACTTCTAAGTTACTTACTACAGGTGTTGATATTCAAACAGTTAAATATATAGTTTTAGATTCAAATATTCAGTCTATGACTGAGTTCAAACAAATAATTGGTAGAGGGACAAGAATTAAGGAAGATTATGGAAAAATGTATTTCACTATTTTTGATTTCAGAGATGTGACACGATTGTTCCATGATGCTGCTTTTGATGGACCTATTGAACAGGATGAAAATTATAATCCAAATGATAAGAGTAAACGACCAGAAAAACCACCAGTTGTTCCTTCAAAACCTCCAAAACCAAAACACTATCTTGGTGGCGTTCCAGTAAAAGTAGAACATGAACAAATCCAATATTTAGATAATGATGGTCATTTAATTACTGAAAGTTTTACAAGCTTCTGTAAGAAAAAACTTCTTGAAGAGTATCAATCTCTTGATGAGTTTGTTCAACTTTGGAACAGCGCTGATAGAAAGGCAGCTATTATTAAAGAGCTTGAAGATAAAGGGATTTATTTTGATGAATTAGAAGAAGCAGTTCAAAAAGATTTGGATCCATTTGATTTAATCGTTCATCTTGCTTTTGATAGAAAACCTCTCACTAGAAAAGAAAGAGCTGAAGGGGTAAAAAATAGTACTTATTTCGATAAATATTACGATAAGGCTAGAGAAATATTAGAAATCATTTTAGAAAAGTATAGTGAAAGTGGTGTGATTGATATTGAGAATGCAGATATCTTAAAAGTCGATCCAATTAGTGAGTATGGAACTCAGTTGCATATTGTGAATTCAATCTTTGGTGGCATGCAAAATTATATGGCAGCGATTAAAGCAATGGAAAATGCTATCTATAGAGTTTAGGAGGAAAATATTATGGCGATGTCGTCACTTATTAAGTCATTAGAAGACACCATGAGAAACGATGAAGGTTTGAATGGTGATGCTCAATATATTGAACAAATTACTTGGTTACTCTTTTTGAAGGCATTTGATGCAAAAGAACAAGAATGGGAACTAAACGCCCAAATGAATGGGAAGCCATATACACATGTCATTCCAGAGGGTTATAGATGGAGAGATTGGGCCGATGATTCTGAAGGTATTACTGGTGAATCTCTAATGGATTTTGTTAACGAGTTATTTAAAGTTCTTAGAAATTTAGATCTGTCGGATGGAAACACAAAAAAATATGTTGTTAGAAATGTTTTTGAAGATATAAATAACTACATGAAATCCGGTATCTACTTAAGAAAACTGATAAATAGAATTAATGAAAAAGTCGACTTTGTCGACGCAACTAAAAAACACACTTTCAATGAACTCTATGAAGGGATGTTGAAAGATTTGCAAAGTGCAGGCAGAGCTGGAGAGTTTTATACACCTCGACCAGTTACAAATTTTGTTGTTGAAAAAGTTAATCCGAAGTTAGGTGAGAAGGTCCTTGACCCAGCCTGTGGTACTGGTGGATTTTTAACATCTACAATTAGCCATTTTGGAAAAGTGACATCCATTGAACAATTAGAATTGCTTCAAAACACAATTTTTGGTTGGGAGAAAAAACCGCTGCCACATTTGCTTGCGATGACAAACCTCATTTTGCACGATATTGAAGTACCAAAAATTAAACACGTCAACTCTCTAGGCAGACCATTGACAAGTTATTCTCCTTCAGAAAAAGTTGATGTAATTGTTGCCAATCCTCCGTTTGGTGGAAACGAAGATCTTACAATAAAAGAGAATTTTCCTAAGAAATATCAAACAAGCGAAACTGCTGATTTATTCTTAGTCTTAATGATGAATCTGTTAAAGGAACATGGTCGTTGTGGTATTGTTTTGCCGAACGGATTTCTACAAGGAACAGAATTAAACGATAAAGTTAAATTCACCATTAAGAATGAATTGTTAGAAGAATATGGCCTCCATACAATCATCAGATTGCCACAAGTATTTAAACCATACGCGGACGTGTTCACTAATCTGTTGTTTTTTGAGAAAGGCAAAAAAAGTGATGGTGTTTGGTTTTATAGATTAGATATGCCAGAAGGGTATATTAACTTCACAAAAAAGAAACCAATGGAGGATCATCATTTTAATCCAGTGCGAGAATGGTGGAATAATAGAACGACCATTGTTGATGAAGATGGTAACTATAAATCAAAATTCTATACTATTGATGAATTAAAATCATTGGGGTTGGACTTTGATAAATGTTGTCCTTTCCCTGAAAAAGAGGAAATTCTTTTAGAACCTAAGGATTTTATAAACGAATTTAGTTTGGCGAAAAATAAAATCGACTTAGAAATAAAAGAAATTTTCTCGGTTTTACAGTCAAGTATTGAAGGGCAAGAAATTACCGAATCCTTGAATTATTCTGCAATTACCGATTTAAGTAATTTATGCACAAAATTACAAGAACGAATGAAAATGTCTGTAGTTAATTATGCCCTTAAAGGTAAATTGGTAAAGCAACTTGCCGACGACGAAGATGCACATGCTTTACTTGACAGAATCGTTGATTTTAGAAACAGGATGCTCAAAGAATCTAAAATTGTTGAAAACACAAGGAATAAGCCGCAGCCAATTGTTGATGAAGATTTGCCTTTTGATATACCTTCAACATGGGCTTGGGCTAGATTAGGAACGGTTATTTATTTCAAAGCAGGTAAAACACCACAAAGACAAGAATTAAATAACTGGAACAAAAAAGAAATTCCTTGGATTTCTATTAGCGATATGGTTTCTGATGGAATTACTAACGAAACCAAAGAATTTATAACAAAATATGCATTTGACAACACCTTTGGTGGTGAAATTGTTAAAAAGGGAACAATGATAATGAGTTTCAAATTAACAATCGGGAAAATGTCATATTTGGGTATTGATGCGGTTCACAATGAAGCAATTATTAGTATCTACCCAAATATTGATGGCGAGGAGAAAAAAGTTTTGTCTGACTATTTATTCATGATTTTGCCATTATTAGTTAATTATGGAGATTTTACAAATGCTGTGAAAGGCAAAACTCTAAATTCTACTTCTCTTAGTAATCTGTATGTTCCGCTACCTCCAATTGGTGAGCAAAAGCGTATTGTTGCTAAAGTAAAAGAATTGTTTGCAGTTATTGATAATTTAAAATAAACGTCTGATCGATACAATACCGCCAATCTGATGGCGGTTTTTTCATATTGATTAGGAAATTGTATTTAATGGACTAATCAAAAGAAAATGGCCTTCGCAGACCATTCAATCACTTTTTAGGTGTTTTATAAACAAAGTTACCTTTGATTTGGTCGTATACATCTTTGGGAACGA
>Ga0256407_10015074_pt1 | contig 10030 bp, 10 predicted proteins | sample RumenRJG_04DNA_FD_193489 | JGI IMG/M metagenome (GOLD analysis project Ga0256407, IMG submission 193489) | Bovine rumen microbial communities from Lethbridge, Alberta, Canada - RJG_04 | ecosystem: Host-associated > Mammals > Digestive system > Stomach > Rumen | place: Canada: Alberta...
ACCACCGACGTTACCGGCACCATTGCTCTGCCGGAAGGCACCGAGATGGTAATGCCTGGCGATAACGTAACCATGAATGTAACTCTGATTCACCCGGTAGCCATGTCTAAGGGTCTCCGCTTCGCTATTCGTGAAGGCGGTCATACCGTTGGTGCCGGCGTTGTAGCTGAGGTTGAGGCTTAATTCTTCTTGTCTGATTAATTCTGACATGGATTTTCTGAAAAAGGGGGAAGTTTCCCCCTTTTTTATTGGATCGTCTGATGTATAAAGTTTTTGTTTGGAAATTCAAATTATTGTCTTCATAGTTGTCGTTCTCGGCGTTCTTGTTACAATCCTGAGGAACTCTCTTGAATCCTCTCGGTCTTTCTCGTATTTCATTACGGGTTAATTCTGAATTCCTGTTCCGTCTTGCCTCACCTCAGGCATCTTTTGCATATTGTTAAATCATCACGTCTTTTTCCTTTGTTACTGTACAAAAATAAACAACGGTAAACTGAAAAATGTGCTGGACGCGGAAACGTTTTTTCAATAAGGGCGTCTTCTTATGGTTGTAGTTAAATTCAATGACCAGGACTGGTATTTCCGGGGTACGGAAAATCATGATGATGTGGAAAGATCTCAGGATGGCGTTAACTGGGAGTCTCTTGATCTTCAGCACAGTCTTATTGGTATCCAGGTTGACGGAAACAGAAATGTAAAATTTGCCGCTGAGGATCTTTCTGATGTCAGGCTTGAGGCCCGCGGTGATGAGTTGATTCTGAAAACAAATCTGGGAAATTATGTTTCGAGATGTGGCCCGTTCAAAGTTCCCGGGGATACCTGTGAACCTTTATGAGAGAGGAGTTTAGGATAATGAAGCTTATTGTGATGTTTATGGTGGCGCTGTCGGGATTTTTAGCTGTAAGCTCTTCAGCGTATGCCACCAGTGATCCAACAAATCGATGATTGTAGTTGCACTTGGGAAGGAGTTGAAGCTCGTACTAAATGTCAGCGCGATAAGGCCGATCTTGAGTATTGCAGAGCAAGAACCAAGGCTATGGAGAGGTGCCCGCAGAATGGGAACTGTGTTTTTAGTGACTGATTTGTGTCGCCACTGATGTTTTGGAATTGGAGAGGGGCCGGAGTGAGTCCCTTTTTTGTCGCTTTAAATTACGGTATCAACGTCAATTATTTGTCGCTCACTATAAAACCCGCCGTAGCGGGTTCTGTTTATCCGCAGCTATTCCTTAATATCCCGGACGGGCAAATCTCGGACGGGCATCCATTAGCTGACTTATCTGATCTTCGCTCATTTTGCTTCTGGTAAGACCCACAGCCTTGTAGGTAATAAACGGACGAGCTTCCAGAGCAATCATCATCGGGGCCTTTCCAGCAGTGATATTGGCATCCTTGGGAATGGTTAGGATTCCTGAGGTAAGGAGCTGATTGACGCAGGGCTCGTTGACCGGAAGGTTCAGGACACTCTTTCTCTGCAGTATGAATTCTCTCAGAAGGGCTTTTTCCGAAAAATCCAGACAGGTGACGCTTTTGAAAAGCTGTTCGTTTCTGATTTTTGTGTAAAATTTTCTGCTGACCATTCCGATAAGCTCCAGAATTCCCCTGCTGATGAAGAATGAGAGCGACAGAATAAATGCCAGCCATATTATGGAATGCATATCGCTGATGTATCCGGCCAGACTTAAATTGATGGATTCGAACGGTACGAGCAGGAGACATGCCGAGAGAACCAAAACCCAGAGCATAACTCCGTTAAGTCTGTTCATGATGCGATTTTCAGATACCTTATTCATATTTCCTCCCTCGGTGACATTTTTTTAGCATTTGTAATTATGCAACCAGTGTGCCAGTGGCACTCGGGTTGATTTCTTTTTGCAGTCCTTTTTCTTTCTTGTGCTATAGTGTGGTATTGTTGTATATCCCACATTAATTGGTTTTTTATGAGGAGGTTAATGTTGGTACTTGTTGTATTTTTGTGGGATTTTTTGAAAAATTTACAAGATGTTTGATAGAGTTTTGCAAATTCTGTTTATATATTCAAACATTTACACAAATATCGGCTATGATTGTTCACAATGCCTCTTTTCGTAAGTATAATACTCCCGGAGCCAGTGTGTTCCCTTTCCTCTCTGTTTGTTTAGGTTACTGATATGAAAAAAATTACTGCAATTATTAAACCCTTCAAGCTTGATGACGTGCGTGAATCTCTGAGTGCCAAGGGCATTTCCGGCATGACGGTATCCGAGGTTAAGGGGTTCGGCCGTCAAAAAGGGCATACCGAACTTTATCGTGGTGCTGAATATGTTGTTGATTTCCTGCCCAAGGCCAAGCTTGAAATTGTTGTAAAGGATGAGGATGTTGACAGTTGCGTTGATGCTATCACCAAAGGAGCGCATACTGGCAAAATCGGTGACGGCAAGATTTTTATCACTGATGTTTCCAGGGTGATCCGTATCCGTACCGGTGAAGAAAACGAAGACGCCATTTAGTTTTTGCCTTACGGCCCTTTTTTTGTTATTTTTTTACTACTGTCTTGAACCTCTGTGATATCAGGCACGGAGGTTTTTGTTTTTGTATTTCCTTCGGATTTTTTAGGATGAATCATCATTATTTAAGAAAATTTCTCTATATGTTGGTTTCTCTGGCAGGCATGTTAATCTTGTCTGCGTGCAGCAGTGCAGTTCCCTCTCAGCCGAAGGATTTATGCGCCATTTTCACAGAAAACAGTGACTGGTATGATGATGCCCGTGAAATATATTCTAAAAGAAAGGTTCCTATTAACATTGTGATGGCTTTTATTTATCATGAATCCGGTTATCGGCATGATGCCAGACCTCCGATGCGCTGGTTTTTGTTTATTCCTTACGGGCGAGGCAGTTCTGCCTACGGTTATCCCCAGGCACAGGACGAGGTTTGGGACGATTATACGGAATCTGACGGCGGTTTCTGGAGTTCCCGTTCTGATTTTAAGGACTCTCTTGATTTTGTCAGCTGGTATATTCTGAAGACCAGGGACAAAAACGGGATTCCTGTATCCGATGTTTATAATCAGTATCTGAATTATCATGAGGGCTGGCAGGGCTATAAGAAGGGGAGCTGGAAGAAGAACAGTTCTCTTAAGAAGCTTGCCGGTAATGTTTCCCGGACTGCAAATAATTATGGTAATCAGCTCAGGAACTGTGATATTTGAGTTTTGTTTGGTATTTGAGGAAGATTGTTATGACTGATAAAGTTATAGTTGCTGAGGATTCAGACGATGACATTCCGATTTCTGAAATCAGGGATGTATCGGCCTACAATAATCTTGATGAAATAAGAATTGAAAGTGAGACCATAATTAACGGTATTCTTCAGGATGATTACCCTGCCGATACAGTTATTGAGGTTCAGCATTATTTTTCCAGCAGCGATTTTGACCGGCTTGAGAAATTTATCGTGGAAATTGATGCTATGTTCGGTGCGGATATCGACATTGACGAACCGGAGGAATGCGAGGATATTGACGGGGCAACAATTTTCACTGTGGATTTTGTCAGCTGGCATAAGGTTGACGTTGAGGAAGTCATGAAGGAAATTGAGATGTTTATTCCTCTCTGCAATCAGTTTGGCATTATTTATGATTCCTGGGGGACTCAGGTGGTTGAGTATGATGCCGAAGATGCTGACAATGATGCAGCCGAAAGCGAGTCATGAGTTTTCAGGGGATGTGTGTAACTGCCGATTTTCCCATGTGAGTACCGGAGAAGCCTTCAAAAAGGCTCTCCGGTAGTGTTGCCGTTATTCTGTTTTGTTGTGTTTTTTCTGCTTTTTCAGAGGGGAAAAACCTGACGAATTTCCGTCAAATATACGTTCCTGCTGTTTTTTTGCGGTTTTCTGTTTAGTAAAGTGCCGGTTTTTGTTTTCGGTCCGGTCATTCCTTTTCTTTTTTGGATGACTTTCGGTACTGTGCCACTCTTCGTCGACATCCATGAATATCTTGCCGTCAGGAGCCTGTGATATTTCTTCAAATTCGTCTTCTGTAAGAAGTTCCCTGTTATCCATGGATTCGGATTCCCGGATATTATTCGGTATTTCGCTGGGGTGGGATGGGGATTTCTGGTCTTTCGGCTGCTTATCCGGATTTTGGGTTTCGACATTTCCGTTGTTGCTGCTTTCCTGCTCCTGATGCCCCGGATTCCTGGGTTTCAGTTTTTTGGGACGGTCTGATTCCGGGAGAACCGGAAGACTTTTTGCAAAATCAAGCAGGGTGTCAAAAACACCTGTGGCCATACGGATTCCTTCTTCTTCCAAAGGGTATCCTGTACGAACCAGAAAGTTGTTCGGGATTCCGGCATTGATTCCGGATTCAATATCGCTGGTACGATCCCCTACCATGTAGCATTTCATCAGATCCAGACTGCGATAATCCCTGGCTTCATAAAACATACCGGGGGCCGGTTTGCGACAGTCGCACTGACAGCGGTATTTCCCGACTCCCTCTGTAGGATGGTGCGGACAGTAATAGATTCCGTCAAGCCGGATGCCCTCGAGCTGCAGGGACCAGTCCATCCATTCGGTCAGTTTGAAAAAATCATCCTCTGAATAAAGTCCCCGGGCGATTCCGGACTGGTTGGTTACAATTATGAGAGCATACCCCTTGTTCTTAATCATTTTCATGGCCGGAATGACGTTTTCAATGAATTTAAAGTCATCAATGGTATGAACATAATCAAATTCCTGGTTGATGACACCGTCCCGGTCTAAAAAAACTGCTGCAGCTCCCATAATGATTCCCTAACCTGTAAGAGTGATCTTTGCCTCAACATGAATTATATTTATCTGCCGGTCCTATTTAAAGTGATGTTTTTGCATAAGACAGGAATTACAGGGTAATGACGGAGACGAAAGAATGGCAAGTTCTCATGAACGAAGTCTGGCGATTGTGTTTCTGACACGTCAGCTGTATCCCCAGGATCTGAATCTTTTTGGCTGTCCCGGAATATTCTCTGGTTCATTGTTTGTTCCGCCGCGTTTCTGTTCCCGGATTCGGGGTACATATCAGATTGCATCCTCCGGATTGTCTGGGATTTATCCCTATTCCCGCATTGAACAGCTTCAGGGATCCTCTTTACGGGATGCCATTATTGTTTTTGACTCCCTCAATGTTGACTGTCTTCTGAAACTTTCAGGAATGCTGACCGTATCAGGCAGAATTCTGATATTGATGCCGGGCATGGAGGACAGCTACGAGGTATTTCTTCGCAGATCGGCGTTGCAACAGGGTGTTGACATTCTTGATTGTGATCCGGATGCTGCATCCGATAACACCAGGTATAAGCTTTTTGCTGAGAATTTTTTTTGCCGTGGCAGGGAAAGTACTGCTTCCGACATTTTTAGTGCTGATGATTATTCTGATGATGCAGGCTGCAAGAATTTTTTCCAGAACGGGAAGGATGTCCCGGAGCTTTCCGGGAGACAGCGGGAATTTCTTGATGCGGTTATCGGGGATTACCTTTTGCGGAGAGATTTCAGGCTTCTTCTTACCGGTCCCCGTGGTTCAGGAAAGACCCTTGCCGTAAAAACATTGCTGAGATCGTTATTGCGAGGCGAGTTTCGGGTAGCCTTACCCGAAACACCGGGGATTATGTTTGGAGTTAGCGGGATTTTAAACAAATCCTATGGGATACCCGGAGTTATTCCTGTGACCAGAGAAAATTTTTATGAACTTTCAAATAACGTTTCCCTTCTGATTATAGAGGAAGCACTGGCTCTTCCAGCAGATATCCTCAGAGCAGTTCTGGCAAGTTACTCCCGTGTACTGATGGTAAGTACTGATGATGGATATGAGGGCAGTGGTCAGGGGTTTCGTCATATAACCATGAAGGAAGTGTCCGTAGATGTTTTCGAGTTTACGGAAAGATTCAGGCATCGCTATGACAGAGTGTCCGAGTATCTGCGACAAATTCTGTTTTTACCAGATTTTATTGCGATGAGAGGTAGTGATGTGCCCCGGGAATCTCCTATTTGTTTTTCCCTGAAGCAGCTTTACAGGGGGGGCCGCCTGGTTAAAGCACGGGACTTCAGGCATGACGGGAATCTGTGTGTCTGTTGCCGGATGCCCAATCTTTTGAAGTCTCCTCTGATGATTGGCGCTATATCTGAAATTATTCACAGATATCATTATGAGACATCTCCTCAGGATCTTGTAAGATGGCTGCGGGATCCTGAGGCCCGGATTCTTATGTCATTTGCCGAGTCAGACGGTTTTGCGAAGTTTTGCAGCCTTCTGGTATTCCGGAAGGAGGGCAGACTCTCAGAGGATCTTGCCCGGGATATTTTTAATGGTGAAAGACTTCCTCCAGGGAATCTGCTGCCGCAGACCCTCCTGGCACATGCGGGAATTTCCTGTGCCGGATATTTCGGATATTTTCGTGTTGAACGGATTATAACGCTTCCGGATTCGAGGCGGAGAAGACATGCCAGCCGGCTGCTGGAATGTCTTACGGAGAGAACGGGAATTCCGGACCTTGATGATGCTGATATTATCGGAACATCGTTTGCGTTTAAGCCGGATACTTTTTCCTTCTGGAATGCGAACGGATTTGTGATGGTGTACGCCGGTATTGCTCCGGATACTGCCAGCGGGATGGTTTCAGCTGTTTGTATTAAGGGTACGGATGCTCTTTCGGCATCTGTCGTCAGAAAAATGTGCGAAAAATTTAATTGTGATCTTCCGCTTCGGGAAATGCGCTTCCCGCTGCCTGCCTTTTGGCATGATTTATATGCTTTTGACAGCCTGTCATTCAGGGATGTCGATGGTATGAACGATGATGCAGTGAAGATTGTCCTTACCGAAAAATTCGGTCAATCTTATTCACAGTCAGTTGTGGATAAGATTCGGGAATTCCTCCTGCGGGAACGGAATATAAGTACGGAGAATCTGTATCGGGTATTTCTCGATCTGTACAAGGAACTTTTTGGGGAACCGCCCGGAGTTTTTACTACGTCTCAGGCGGAGGCGGTGTGTATTCATCCTGATATGGAGCTGGTGTTTGCCTGTGCCAGAAATCATCACAGTATTGCACATGCTCTTCCGGATATTATGAGATTTATCCTTTTAAAAAAGGATTATCTGATGGAAAATACAGATACTGCGTATCTTAAATCGCTGCTAATGTATTTTCTGGCCATTCCGGATACCGATTTGACAGCGGTTTTTTGTTCTTCGGGCGGCCGCAGACCATTTTTCAGGAGGGTCAGAAAATTACTGACTGAACTTACGGGATAACAGGGACTATGACAGATTTTACTCACGTTCCCCAGATTGCGGTGGTGGACGATCATCAGGACATAAGAGATCTGGTAAAAAGATTTCTTGAGCAGCACGGAGTTAAAGCGATAACCGCAAGAGACGGAAAAGAGCTGGATGCTCTGCTGCAGAGCACTAAACCGGATTTGATAGTTTTGGATATTATGCTGCCGGGGGAGGACGGCGTGTCCATCTGCAAACGGCTCAGAAGTGCCGGAAACAGGATTCCGGTTATTATGCTGACAGCTATGTCTGAGGATACTGATCGCATAGTGGGGCTTGAGATTGGTGCTGATGATTATATGACCAAGCCGTTTAATCCCAGGGAACTTTTGGCCAGGATTAAGGCGGTGCTTAGAAGGGCGGCAGGTTCATCCGGGGAAGAGACCGTGTCAAAGAACCTGAAATATTATAAATTCATTAATCTCAGACTTGACGTTCAAAAAAGGGAACTGACGGAGGCAAACGGCACTCTTATTGCCCTGTCAACAGCGGAATATGATTTATTGCTGACGTTCCTGACACATCCCTCAGAAACGCTGTCACGGGATCAGCTGCTGGATTTGGCCCGGGGGCGAACGGCCCAGGTTTTTGACAGATCCATTGATACTCTGGTCAGCAGGTTGCGGAAAAAGCTCAGAGAATCCACGGACAGTCAGGACATCATTAAGACTGTATGGGGCGGCGGTTATTGTTTCACAGCAGAAATAGAACATGAGTTTTCTTAAATTACTGCCGGGAACCATCAAGGGACGTCTTCTTGTAAGTTCCACGGCCACACTGTTTCTCATTCAGATTATCATTATTTGTGTGTTCTTCTGGGATATGCACGAGCGCTGGACCGAAACCGGACTGAAATTTTCGGCAATCAAGATTATCAACACAGTCAGAATACTTAACAACACGCCGCCGGAACTCAGAAAAAGTCTGATAAGGGGACAGACAGGCAGGAGCTCGTTTTTTTTGATAACCGATAAGCCTTTGGAAACATCTATAAGGAACAACAGTCTGGAGTCAAAAATTGAAAGCTCTCTTAATCTCACTGAAGGAGCAGTTAATTTGATGACCGATGATGCGCCGGAATACTATGCTGACGATTTTCCGGTTCCAAATGACAGTGAGATTTTTGTTGATGACAAACGGACGAGACCAAACTGGCTGAATCGGGTAATCCGTCTTTTTTACCCGGAAAAAATGGATGAGGTGGCGGCTGATGCCCTGGCTGGAAGTTCTGAAATCGCATCGGAGCGACGACTCTCCGCGGCAGAGACTCCCAAAAACAGGAAACCGGCATTTATCCGTTATGAAGATCAGCCATCTCTGATGACGATGGATGAAATGACAGGGCATTTTATGATCCCGGCTTCATATTTGGAGTCGCATGTCCCGTCATCTCACGGGACAGTGCTTCTGAATGACGGAAAATACCTGGCGTTCGTATATTTCAGGCCGGATGTGATAATCCCCACCGTTACTCCGCGGGTCTTTTACACAATTGTATTTGCCTCTCTGTTCGGAGCGTTCCTGCTGTTCTTTCTGGTTCGTGGCTTTACTCAGCCGCTGCACACTCTTACAACTCAGGTTAACCGTTTAAGTCATGATTACGAATCAAAGCCGCTTCCGGTGAAAGGACCGGAGGAAATCAGGGATCTCCTGGAATCGTTTAACCGGATGCAGGAACGAATTACGACTTTCATTCAGGACCGGACAAGAATTCTCGCGGCGATTTCTCATGACCTTAAAACTCCCCTTACCAGTATTGTTCTCAGAGCTGAAATGCTCCCTGACGGTGAGGATAAAACCAAACTAATCGATACGGTCAGCAATATGTCGAAAATGGTCAGGGCAACACTGGACTTTGCAAGAAGTGAAGAGAACCGCGAGGAGTGTCGGGAGCTCCGGCTGTCATCACTGGTGGAAAGCATTGTTTCCGATTATCAGGACAACGGTCATGATGTGGTATTTGAAGAAGGAGGGGATTTTAAAAAGGCAAACACTTTTTTATGCCGCCCCACTGAAATTCACCGGATACTTCAGAATCTTATTGACAACAGCCTGTGTTACGGAACTCGTGTAAAGGTAATGCTGCTGGAAAGTGTTGAATCTATAAAGCTCAGTGTTGAAGATAATGGTCCGGGAATTCCGGAAGATCAGCAGGAAAATGTGTTTAAGCCGTTTATGAGACTGGACAAGGCGAGGTCTACCGATGATGCCCATGTGGGATTAGGACTGTCAATAGTAAGAAACCTTGTTCTTAAGCAAGGCGGTGTGATAGAGATCGGCAATGTTGAACCTCACGGTTTACGGATCGCAATAACATATCCCCTTAACTGACACCAGGCGGGAAGATACGGGACAGGATCGGATACGGAAGCAAAATTTGAGAGTGAAGAAGGATTTTCAGCTGTCAAAATGAGGAAAATGGTCATTAATTGACCATTTATCAAAAATTTTTGAATATTTTTGATAAAAGTGTTGACAGAAAAATAAAAAACTATAAAATTCGCTTCACTTGCTCAGCACGAGCAAGAGGTTCTTTAACAAACAGTTTAGACAATCTGTGTGGGCACTCGGCAGGAATTATCGGAAGGCATGAAAAAAAGAAGTCTCGATAAGGGAAACTGCAGAGTGAACAACAAAACAGTTAAATTCATTATTGAGCAAAAAAACAAACTTTTGAATTGAAGAGTTTGATCATGGCTCAGATTGAACGCTGGCGGCAGGCTTAATACATGCAAGTCGAAC
>Ga0256407_10015075_pt1 | contig 10029 bp, 6 predicted proteins | sample RumenRJG_04DNA_FD_193489 | JGI IMG/M metagenome (GOLD analysis project Ga0256407, IMG submission 193489) | Bovine rumen microbial communities from Lethbridge, Alberta, Canada - RJG_04 | ecosystem: Host-associated > Mammals > Digestive system > Stomach > Rumen | place: Canada: Alberta | collected...
TCTTCCCATTCCGAACAGAGAAGTTAAGCCCGCCTGCGCCGATGGTACTGCAATGCAATGCGGGAGAGTAGGAGGCCGCCCCTTTTTCAAACGAAAGCCCTGGATCAGAAATGACCCGGGGCTTTTTTTTGTTTAATAACCCAGACAGCTTGTTGCTCCGAGGGCCGTTAGAATTGCTGTTGCGATGCTCGCTACGAGCTGCACGATCCACTTGAGGGTTTCCTTCTTCGTCATACGCTACCTCCTTCCTTCACGTTTATCATTTATCCTTTATCATTTATCATTTCCAAAGGATTTGATCAGTTACCCGTCTCGAAACCGCCGCTACCAATGTTGCTGCCGTTCTTGGTGAACACCTTGGTGGCTGCCTCGCTGCTTTCACCGTTCTTGATGGCGATAGCCTTAACGGTAGTGGTATCAGTCAGGGTGATTGCCTCGCTATACAGAGTGCTCTCTGCGTTAGGAGCTGTGCCGTCTGTGGTGTAGCGAATCTCTGCTCCGTCAGGACCACTGATTGTCACCTCCGTGCTCTCATCGAATGGAGTCTCACCACTAATCACCGGAGCCTCTACGCTTGCGGTCTCTGAGCCTGTCGAAGAGCCGTTGCCTGAGCCTGAGCCCTGCTCTGAGCCTGATCCGTTCTCAGAGCCTGTGCCGTTCTGCTCACCGTTCTGCTCGTTCTCCTCGTTCTCGGTGTCCTCCACTTCTCCAGCGTCAGCCGATGTTACTCGCTTCACGATGTTGCCGTTGCGGTCGTAGCAGGTAATCTGGATTGCTGTGTCGGCCAGCTCGTCCTTCAGATCCTGTGATGGAGTGAAGATGATACGACGTGTCTTGATCAGACCGGTCTTCACCTTGTTCACATCCTCGACAGACTTCGCACGGAGTCCGAAACGCATGGTTCCCAGTCCGGGCAGAGCCACAGAGTGACCTTCGGTTGCCCATGCCTTGATTACCTCACCGGCTGCATCCCAGCAGGCTTTCATCACACCCTGACTCACTCCGCTTCGGAGAGCAGCCTCGCGTATTACCTTCGCCTGCGAGAGTGCGATGTACAGGTCGGGTTGCATCACATAGCGCCAAACGCCTTCACTGTTTTTCTCGAACTTAATGTTCTTTTCAACTGCTTTTACTTTAAGTGCCATAATTCAATAAATTTTAAAAAGTTAATAGATTGTGTTAATTATTTTTACTTATCTCTGAATTGACTCCGTTTTTGGCTCTCCCTAGGAAACAATATCCCGCGCGCAAAGGAATTTTTGTTGGCTGGGCAGGCCGCAAATTTCATCATTTTTCATTGACAATGCAAAGGTACAAAAATTTCAGATGCAAAACAAATATTTCTTATAAAAAAATCAGAAAAACTTTAAAACGATCAAAACCTTACAATCTTACATTCTTACATTCTTACAAGGTATGCTTCCGTAGGTACTACTAAATTTTTAATTAATATATAATATATATATTATATATTAATTAATATTTCTTTGCCAAATATGGAAACGCACCTTGTAAGGTTGTAAGGTTGTAAGAAAATCGTTTTTTTTTTGAAAAATTAAAGCCACCCGAAGGTGACTTTAAAATGGAGCAGGGGCGGTGATGTCTTACTCCGGAGTAGTGTCATTTAAGTCTTGCTCCCCGCGGGATTCTGCCCGGATAGTCAATCGCATGTATTGACGCTGCAAAGTTACAAACTTTTTCTGATACCTCCAAATTTTAATGAGATCATTTGGCCTTTTGCTTAATCGTGACGGAGTTCGCCATAACACCCTAAAGCTGCTTCTGCCAACTCTGTGCCAGATGATGCCTCAGGAAGAGCTTCTAGGGGTGCTCAACATCAAGATGCCTGAGTACTCGAAAGAGAAGGATTGCCTGACTCTTGTGAGCAACTTCTATGATAAGTATGTAGACCAAAATCGACCGATGAACCTTAAGCAGAAAGAGGTGTTCTTAAGGTCGCTGAAGGCTTCGGAGAACGTGGTTGTTGATGGTGAGCCTAAGAACAATAGTCCACACTTTGCTATCAATTTAAACCAGTTGCCCATCGGTCTGAAGGAGAGTCTGAAACCTTATCCTCAAAATATGTGGCTTCCGCTTATTGTGGGTCAGATGCCTGCTTTGATGTCGTTGGCCGATGGTGTGAGCTATCGTTACTGCGATGGTAAGATTGGTTATCTTGGAGGTCTGGCCATCATTATGGGTGAACAGGCTTCGAATAAGTCTGCCATTGAAGAGGCTGTAGAGCGTTGGATAGTAGACCTAAGAAGAGAGGACCAAGCCGTGAGGGACAGAGAGGATAAGGTGCGCGAGGCTAATAAGCGTCGTAAGGCTAATGAGCGAGCCCAGGAAGCACCTGCTGGTGTGGTTAGGGTAGTGCCTATCACGATATCCTGTTCGAAGCTCCTGAAGCGTCTGAAGCAGTCGCAAGGACACAGCCTGTACTCCATCTGTACCGAAGCTGAGACGCTGCTCAAATCCAATAGTAGCGGTACATGGTCGCATAAGTGGGACATTTACCGTAATGCCTTTGGAAGAGAGCTGTGGGGTGTGGATTTTAACTCTGACCAATCAGAGTCGGGGGAAATAAAAGTTGCTTACTCATGGACAATCCTTGGGACATCCAGGACTGTAATGAAGATGTTTAAGGGCAAAAATGAATCCAATGCTGAAAATGGATTGTCGAGCCGTATGATGCTCTCGGAGATGCCTAACTCTATGTTTGCCAAAATCACGGTGTTTAAGGAGCTGTCAGAATCTGATATGCAACGCATCAGTCAGGCTACAGACATACTTCGTTCGGCTACAGGTTTCTATGACACCCCCAGAATCCGTAAGGCTATTGACAAATGGCTTGAAGAGAGACGAGTAGAGTCTTTGCTCAACATCGATGTCATTCAGGACTGCTTCCGTAAGCGCGCAGGTGTTATTGGATTCCGTTGTGGGGTGGTGTTTATGCTGTTGGCAGGCAAGGAGACTAATGCATGTGTAGATTTCGCTGTTAAGATGGCTGAATATACGCTCCAGATGCAGCTTATGGTGTTCAGACCGATTTTGGCTAAACACTATGCCGAAGACAATAATGCCGACTCTGGTCTGTCTGTCAATACGAATATCTTTGCTCAGCTACCATCGTCATTTTGCTTACAAGATCTTCGTCATCTTAAAGGCAACGATTTTAGCGACGGTGCTCTCTACACTATCATCAGTAGATGGAAGAGTGATGGCCTTGTTGAGAAGACTGGTAAGACGTGGGTTAAGAAAAAGTAAAACCTTACATTCTTACAACCTTACATCCTTACAAGGTACGTTTACTTATAAATAAAAAATATAAAATAAAAAATAGATGAGCGCAGTTTGTATTAATAAGAAAGAGAAACTCACCGAGCACTTTACGCTCGGTGAGATGACGAAGACGAGCTATAAGACGAAGGATGGGAATATTCCGAGTCATGTGGCGATAGAGAATCTGAAACGCCTCTGTGGGTGGCTGGAGATGCTACGCGAAGTGTGGAACGAGAGGTATGGAGAGGGTAACGATCCTATCATCATCAGCTCCGGCTATCGCTCGTGGGAGGTGAATAAGAAGGCGGGAGGCTCTTCGACGAGTAATCACCTTGTGGGCTGTGCTGCGGATATCAAGTGCCTGGGTGTTGAGCAAGCTCTAAGGTATGCTGTTATCCTGCTGGATATCGCGGATGAGTCGAAAGAGGATTTCGATGAGCTCCTTATCGAGCGATCGTCTCGCGGCAGCTACTGGATTCACTTCGCTGTCCGTCCGCCCTCGCAGGCGAACCGTCGTAAGGTTGCGTTTTTGCGGGCATAGAAAAAGCCACCGATGTCATTTGTTGATATCGGTGGCTTTGTGTAATGTATTAATGTTTCTCCAGGGTCCAGCCTTTGCGCTTGGCCAGTGCGGGACGCTTGCCCTCAAACATCTTTGCGGCCTTTGCATCGCCCTTTAGTTGCCAGTCGAGCCAGGCACGGGCCACTACTGCAAACTCACCGCCATGAGGCTGGGCATAGGTGCCGCCATGACCTACAGGCAGATTGGCTGCGTAGGCAGGCACATGGGTGATGCGGCGGAAATCGTCCATACCGTTTTCGTAGGCGATGTCAGGCTTGCCGCCAAGGATATATATGATAGGTGTGTGGATCTCGCTGAGCTTATCCTTTGGAGGCATCGGCATGTTGGGCACGGCACTGCCTGCGTTCTGCTGATTAAACAGTCCGCTGTTGCAGATCATCAGTGTGGAGATTCTTGGGTCGGCACAGTTGAAGAGTGTCTGCAATCCTCCGCACGACATACCGGCCACACAGAGATTCTTTACATCTATCTTCTGATAGAAAGGTGACTTCGGGTCGGCATTCTGGGCATATACCCAGTCGATGCTCTCTATCTGCTGGGATGACTTCGACATCGGGCCGCGATACCACTCGTCGGTCATGGGGATATAGCCTGTTGCTACCACCAGGTATCCATAGGAGGCAATCTCGCTGAGGAACTTGATATGCTCGAAGGGAGAGTTGTTGCAGGCACCGTTGCCCCATACGAGTACGGGTAACTGACGGTCGGCACCGAAGGCCGAGAGGTCCTGTGGGAAGAGCAGGGTGTGCTCGCCCAGTCCTTCTGTCTCTGTCATGATGGCCTTGTAAGGACCAGTGCCACCGTCCTCCACGATACGTGTCTGGATGAACGGAGCATCGAGCATGTCGAAACGCCACCAGTCGAAGGTGAAGAGCTTGCCGCCCTTCATGCCTTTGAAGACGAAGTAAATGTCGTGGCATCCTGTGATGGTCTCTGTGACGGGAACGGTGACGGTCTGCCATTTCTCCCATCCGCCGGTGCGGCTGACCTTCAGACTGGCAATGACTTTACCCCCGAGGCTGTCGACACGTACCTCGATGGAGCCTCCAAGAAGAGCCGAGGCAACAGAGGCGGTGAACTCCTTTGGCGATATGTTGCCGAAGTCGGCCTCACGTACCTTGATGTAGTCGCCGTTGTTGATATCGCTGATATACACTCCTGTCTCATCGTTCTGCTCCGACTTCAAACCAGACGACCAGGCCATCGTCTCGGCCTCGGTACGCATATAGGGATTGAGTGTTCCGACGGGAGCCACACCGGCGTCGGTGTGATGGATGATGGGGAAGGAGCCGTCGGCATTATACTTGAACTCCTCGATGGCAGCACTACGGCCGAAACCGCCACCGCCAGGCAGCTTGCCTGTGTGATAGAAGAAGTAGGAGTGACCATTGAAGTCGGCTACACCACAGTGGTTGGTAAACGACTTTGTATCCTCGAGTGGCATAATCTCACCGCGATAGGTCCAGGGGCCTTCAGGTGAGGGGGCTGAGGAGTAGGCGATATGTTCGGGAACACCTCCGGCGGCATAGAGCAGATAGTAACCCTTGGCGGGCTTGGGTGCCTTCATGATCCAAGGACCTTCGGTGTAGCAGTCCTTGTATTTCACACCCTTCTGGCGTTCCTTCATGTCAGGAGAGCCGAAGCCTTCGATGGTCTGTTTTACTGTCTTAACCTCGCTGGCGAAGGATATCATGTCGGGGTTCAGCTTGGCATAATAGACAACGGGGTTGCCCCAGAAGAGCCACGCCTGATCATCGTCGTCGATAAACACCGTGGGGTCGATATGGTCCCACTTGCCGTCCTCATAGAGAGGCTTGCCGATGGCATCGCGGAACGGTCCGGTAGGAGAGTCGCCAACAGCCACTCCTATTGCCATACCTCCTGAGATCTTAGAGTGGGCACAGATGTACCAATAGAATTTGCCGTTACGCTCGATGGTCTGTGCTGCCCAGGCACGGTCGTCGGCCCAGGAGAAACTCTCAAGGTTAAGCGGTGACCCGTGGTCGGTCCAGTTTACCATATCGCTGCTGGAATAGATGCGCCACTCGTTCATCCAGAAGAAGTCGGCTTTGTCTTCATCGTGGCCGGTATACATATATATCCTGTCACCGAAAACCATCGGTGCAGGGTCGGATGTATACCAGGTCTGTACTACGGGATTCTGGGCTACGGCTTTCATAACAGCCATAACCACAAACATGATCAGAATAGTTGATTTTCTCATTGTTGTTTTTATAAGTTAAAGTTAAGTAAATAATCCTTTCATGCTAAGCGATATGCGGTTGCGTCGGCGGTCGACCTCTATCACCCTTACGCGGATGTGCTGATGGAGCTTCACCACATCGGTGGGATGGGCGATGCGACGGTTGGCCATCTGGGAGATATGCACAAGACCGTCCTGATGGACACCGATATCTACGAAGGCTCCGAAGTTGGTGATGTTGGTAACGATGCCTGGCAGTTCCATTCCCTCGATAAGGTCGTCGACGGTGTTTACGCGTGAGTCGAACTCAAACTCCTCAATCTGTTCACGAGGGTCGCGTCCGGGTTTCTCCAGTTCCTTGATGATATCCGTGAGGGTAGGGATGCCGATATCGTCGGTGACGTATCTCTTTATGTCGATTGCCTCGCGCTTATCCTTGTTGCTGATAAGGTCGGCGACACTACAGCTCTGGTCCTTGGCCATCTGTTCTACGATAGCGTAGCTCTCAGGATGAACGGCAGAGTTGTCGAGGGGATTCTTTGCCCCGGGTATACGCAGGAATCCGGCACACTGCTGGAAGGCGGATGGTCCCAGGCGAGGCACCTTCTTAAGCTGGGCCCTGCTGGTGAAGGCTCCGTTGTCCTTGCGGTAGTCGACGATATTCTTCGCGAGAACAGGTCCGAGTCCGCTGACGTACATCAGCAGATGCTGTGAGGCGGTATTGAGATTCACTCCTACATTATTCACGCAGCTCTCTACCGTAAGGTCAAGTGAGTGTTTGAGTTTCGTCTGGTCTACATCGTGCTGATACTGGCCTACACCGATGCTCTTGGGGTCGATCTTCACCAGTTCGGCAAGAGGGTCCATAAGTCGACGGCCTATCGACACGGCACCACGTACGGTGACATCCTCATCAGGAAACTCATCACGGGCAATCTTTGAGGCGGAGTAGACAGACGCTCCGTCCTCGCTGACGGTAAAGACCTGAGGCGATGCTCCTTCATGCTTGGACGGAGTGACATCGTAGCGGCCGGCGAGGACATCGCGGATAAAGTCGTTGGTCTCGCGCGAGGCTGTGCCGTTGCCGATGGAGATGGCCTCTATCTGGTATTTCCTGATCATCTTCTGGATGGCCATCGCCGACTCCATGCGTTTGTTGACAGGAGGGTGGGGGAAGATGGCCTCGTGGCAGAGGAGGTTGCCCTGGGCATCGAGACATACCACCTTACAACCCGTACGAAATCCGGGATCGATGCCCATCACACGTTTCTGGCCTAAGGGAGCACCGAGGAGCAGCTGGCGCAGGTTCTCGGCAAAGACGTGTATCGCCTCTTCGTCGGCCTTCTCCTTGCTCAGAGCGGCAAACTCTGTCTCGATGGATGGTTTGAGCAGACGTTTGTAACTGTCCTCTACGGCCTCGGCAACGAGCCGGCCACAAGGGGTGTTGCCATATACATAATGGTGCTGCAGACGACTGATACACTCCTCGTCATCAGGGGATATGCTTATGCGCAGTATCCCCTCGCTCTCGCCTCGGCGCATGGCCAGCAGACGATGGGAAGAGCAACGTTTCAGAGGCTCCTGCCAGTCGAAATAATCTGAGTATTTTGCTGCCTCGTCGCTGTCGGCCTTTGCCTTCACAACCTTCGAGGTGATGACAGCCTGACGACGGAAGGCACCACGTATCTGCTGACGGCTACGCTCATCCTCGCTCACCGTCTCAGCGATGATATCCTGGGCGCCCTTGATGGCTTCGTCTACGCTCAGCTGGGATTTTATACTAGAGAGCTGAGAGAGGGCAGCCCGCTCTGGGTCGCGCTCACGTTGCAGGAGCAGTATCTTTGCAAGGGGCTCAAGACCTTGTTCGCGAGCCACCTGAGCCCTCGTCCTGCGCTTGGGCTTATAGGGCAGATAGATATCCTCGAGTTCGGTAGCATCCCAGCATTCGTCGATGCGCTTGGAGAGTTCGGGGGTCATCTTCTCAAGGTCGGTGATGGTCTTGATGACGGTATCCTTACGTTTCTGAATCTCCTTCAGACGTTCGTAGCTGTCGCTGATGGCTGCTATCTGTACCTCGTCGAGTCCGCCGGTACGTTCCTTACGGTAACGGGAGATGAAGGGGATGGTGCATCCCTCGTCGAGAAGTGCGAGGGTACCGGCTACCGACTGTTCCCTGATATTCAGCTGCCCGGATATGAGTCGGGCAAAGATATTCTTTTCCATACGGCTTATTCTGTCGCTTTATCGTTGAAGTAGGCTTCCACCTTGGCCCAGTCGATATTCACTACTTCCATCGGCTTGTCGTAGTTCATGGCCTTTACCTTACGGTTCTTGATGTCGAACTCTACGGTGATGACATCATCGACGCATACCCTGAAAGAGTCCATCGGCACGACATCGTAAAGTGCGACATCATCGTAGTCACGGATGCTAAGAACACCCGGTTTGTCTTTATCTTCCTTACCGAATTCGTAGAAACACTCACCGTCGGGCTTGAGGTACCATTTGGAGATGTTGGCATCGGGGGTGTCGTCTGCTTTCTGCTTAAGGACTACCATTGTGTTCTCGCAATGTTTATTCATACTGTGTTCATAATAGTAATATGTGCTGATAAGGACAATCGCAGTTATGATTGCGAATATCAGAGGCTGAAGGAAACAACCCAGAAGCAGTCCCTTAAAACGCTTACGCATGAACCCATAGAATGGGATGAATAACGAAAAGACAAATATCGCTATCAGAACTAATACTATTACAATAAAAGTGCCTAAACCTTGTTCAATCATTGTATTTCCCGTTTTTGAGGTTTATTGTAGTGTGTACTTTATGGCGAGCATCGTAAGGTCGTCGCTCTGCTCCGCATTGCCAACAAACATCTTTACTGCCGAGGTCATCGCCTCGATAAGTGTCTGAGGCTTGTTGATGGTGGTGCTGAGCACCTGTCTTACACGTTCCATTTCGAACTGGTTGTGAGAGATATCCTCTGCCTCGTTGAGACCGTCGGTATAGAGGAAGATGCAGTCGCCTGTCTTCATGTCGAGATGCTGTACTGAGAACTGCCATCCCTCCATAACGCCTGCAGGGATGTTTGAGTCGCAGTCCATGTCGCTTACATTACCACCAGAGAGTACTAATGGCGGGTTGTGGGCTGCATTGGCATAGCTCAGATGACCGGATGCGAGATCGAGTACACCAAGGAATAAGGTAACAAACATGCCCGTCTCGTTGTCATTGCTCAGAGCCTCGTTGAGTGCTATGAGTATCTGGTCGGGAGCCTGAGTGTAGGCAGAGATGTTACGGAACAGCGATCTTGTCACCGCCATCACGAGAGAGGCGGGAACACCCTTACCCGAGACGTCGCCGATGCAGAAGAACAGTTTCTCGTCGCGGATGAAGAAATCGTAAAGGTCGCCGCCTACGGCCTTTGCCGGCGTCAGCTGTCCGTAGATGTCGATATCATGACGTTCAGGGAAGGCTGGATAGGTCTTTGGCAACATCGACATCTGTATGTTGTGGGCAATCTTCAGCTCACTCTCCATCGATGCCTTTGCTGAGGTGGTAACCTTCAGTTCCTCGATATATCTGCTCAGAGAGTGCTGCATGTTGTCGAAGGAGTCGCGCAGCTGGTGTATCTCGTCATGGCTGTCGATATCGGGAAGGGCAGCGTTTAATTGTCCTCTGGCTACCTCGTCGGCGGTATTTGCCAGGAGGTTCAACGGCTTTGCCATGTGTCGTATGGTAAGCTGGCAAACGAAGAATGTGACGATAAGGATGAAGGCGATGATAAACGTCATTGCCAGACCTACGAGGATGCCCATCATGTCGAGTGTTATTGTAGTAACAGTCTGTGCGATAATCCAGTCAGTACCTTCCAGCGGTCTGTAAAACAGATAATGCGGTGACCTGTTAAACAAGATCGGGTTTTGGGTCTCATGACTGCTCTTCTTTCCTTCAGACATAT
>Ga0256407_10015078_pt1 | contig 10027 bp, 5 predicted proteins | sample RumenRJG_04DNA_FD_193489 | JGI IMG/M metagenome (GOLD analysis project Ga0256407, IMG submission 193489) | Bovine rumen microbial communities from Lethbridge, Alberta, Canada - RJG_04 | ecosystem: Host-associated > Mammals > Digestive system > Stomach > Rumen | place: Canada: Alberta | collected...
AAGCCGCCAATATGTGCAGAAACTGTCAAAGCGCGGAATCGGGTTCTTTGACCGAACGCCGTCGACCGTGACGAAAACCTGACCGCCGTTGGGGCCAAGAATATCGTAAACGTTCAAAGCCGATCCTTTGAAACGAACCGTAAGTTTCGCGCCCGGCTCGTCTGAAACAAAAACGTCGTCGCCCAAGCGAGATTTCGTCCAATTAAGGGGGGAGTCGCTAGGCATAGCCTTCCAATTTCCCGAAAGTTGAGACTCCTTGATAGGAACGAGTTTCGCATTCTCTAAATTATCGGCGACGAACGTCTTCTCGAGTTTCTCACGCCGACATTCTGGCGTCGGATACGGCTTCGTCTTGTTTTCCGCCTTCATTTTCTCAAACGCGTCCCAAACGACTTTCGTATAAATCTCATGTCCCTTCGCGAGGGGATGAACGCCGTCCGTGGAAAATTGAAGTTTACCCTCGATCGGCTCTTCCGACTGATAGACGAGCTTGCCCGAACGTTCGAGCTCGACGACCGGAATATTAAAATCAAGCGAAGGAATTCCGTAAAAATCGGCGAGAATTTCCGTTGCAGCGACTGAACGCGGCGTCGAATCGCGAAGATAGTCGTTTTCATGACCGACGCGGAAGGTGTAAACGAAAACAACGTCCGTCGTCAAATCATGCTTCCAAATTTGACGAACGATCCCCTCAAGTTGACGCCAAATCGCCTCGGGAGCAGCGCCCCCGTCGTTAACGCAAAACTCGATGAAAACAAGATCGGGATTATGACGAAGAACGTCGTGTTCGAGCCGAAAGACGCCAAGATCGCTTCCCGTCCCGCCGATAGCGGCGTTAATTTCCGTGAATTTCGACGGAGAATATTCGTCGTTAAATTTCTTGAGGGTTTGGACGCGCCAACCGTCGGCCGCTGTAATCGAACCGCCGAAATACGCGACGTCGACGGACTCCCCTTTTTCGATTTTTGCGAGAAAATGCGGAATTCCGTCGCGGAAACGTTCGAGAGCGGGCTTAACCTGACGCATGGCGGGCGTTTCATTTTCAGCGGCGTAAACGTCCGCGGAACTCGGCGTTGCCAACGCCGTCAAGAAAAGCGCGAAGAGCGTCGTCGACGACGCGATAAAACATTTAAACGCTTTATTGTAACTCATCGTTTGCCTCGCTTAGAGACGTCGTACGGTAAAGACCGCGTTTCAACGTCGATTCTTCAAATAGAGCTTCTTGTCACGAATATAATCAATCACGGAATCAGGCGTAAGAAAACGAACGCTCTCTCCCGCTGCGACGCGTTCACGAACGTCTGTTGACGAAAGTTCAATCGCAGGAATATCAATTACCCCGCGCTTAAGTTCTTCGACGCGCTCCGGAGTCGTGAACGCCAGGTACGAGTCGAAATCCGGAGGAGGATAGCCGCCTCGTCGCGCGACGATAAGCGAAACAAGTTCGCAAATCTCGTCTGGCGCGCGCCAATTTGGAATATCGTTAAACGTTTCCGAACTCACAATCAAAAATAACTCGTCGTCTGGATATTGACGCCTGTAAAACCGTAGGGTGTCGACGGTGTAGCTTATCTCGTTCGAATCTAATTCACAGCGATTTACGGCAAATTCAGGATACGGCGCGATCGCCCTAAGCGTCATATTATACCGATCCTCGCCGGGAGTCCGCACTTGCTTGCAATGCGGCGGAACGCCAAGAGGAACAAATTCCACTCGATCAAGCTTCATCCTATCACGCGCGCATTCCGCAAGAAGAAGATGCCCGTGATGAATCGGATCGAAACTCCCGCCGTATATGCCTAATCTCATGATTCACGCCCAAAAACAAGAACTCGCAAACACAGCCCCAACCTAAACGACAAGAGCCGACGCGCGTTTGTCGCGCGCCGACTCGTTATTGTAGCGTTTCAAGAACGACACGCTCAGTCTGGAATCCAAAGTTTAGAAGAACCGTTAGACGCGTTCCCGTCGCTGTCCGGCGTCCATAGACCGCTCGACGGTTTCTGATCCTGCGGAGGCGGAACGTCGCCGACGCCAAAATTGAGGCGCGTTTCCTGACCGTCGTCCTCGGAGGCAAGCCCGCCATAGGTCGGACGATCCGCTTGTCGACGGTTGAGATTCGACGCTTGAATTTGCGCCGTCGCAACTTCGTTAAGGTTGTCAAAAAACGTCTGCAGCATCTGCATCGCTTCTTTGTCGTCTTGGTAATCTCTAAAGACCTGTTCCGAGAGCGAGCGAACTTTGTCAATTTCACGACGGCGGAAACGCGTAATGATCTCGACAACCTTCCAACGTCCGTCAGATTCGCCGACGTCCCTAGCGCTTTGACCCGCTTCCGCGATAAGATCGAGAGCCTTCTGCGATTCGCCTCTGCCAAGCGCCGCGTCGATAAGAATCGAATACGCGCCCGCTCGTACGGCATACTGAAAATCGCCGTGCGGTCGCGAAATCAATTCAGTCGCAAATTTTTCTTTGACTTCGTCCGGCGCGACAATTCTCGCAATCTGCGTCAACCTTTCCAGCGTCGTAGAGTCGCACTTTTCGATCTGGAGTCTACCCCAACGCCAAATGGGAACCTTTTCGATATAGAGGGCAAAATCTTCTTCCGATCCGAGAGATTCAGGAATCTCAATCGGGCCTGGCGCGGGAATTCCGGTTAGTTTCCTAAACGTCGTTTCTGCGCGTTCCCGAAGAACAGACGGAAGTTCGTCGACTACAATGCGAATCAAAGCGTCCGTCTTGCGCTTACCCAAAGGCGTCGCGACGCACTCTCTAGGCGAAAGATTGCCGAGCGACTTATAAGTGTGGTCAAACCATTTGGCGGCAAAAGCGTCGAACGCGTCGGCAGTGAGTTTCTTGAGCGTCTCAGGCGCAATCTTCGAAGGATCGCGAAACATCAACTTGGGAAGAGACGCGTTTAACGTCCAATCGGCGTTCTTCGTGTACTGCCGTTCTTGCTCGCAAGGAGGGACGGCGCCAAGGGCGTCTTTTAACGCTTCTTCGACAGATTCAAAATCGGCGGAATCGCAATAGACTTCAAGGCGTTCCTGACGCGTGGTTTGACGACCAAACACAAACGCAAAACCGACGTTCCTCGACGTCTCGTCGAGTGAAAGATCGACCGTCTTGTCGCACAGCGGTCGGTCGAGGACAAAAAACGCGTTCTTTGGCGAAATATCGTGTTCCTCAGGATACTGGAGGTTAGCGCTCGACACAAAACGCCTTGAAGAAAGCAACTTTTCCAACGCGACGTCAAAATTCTCGAGCGTATAGACGCGGTATTCGGCCGAAACCTGGTCGTCCCATGACGGAGAAGTCAACAGCAAGAGGAATTCCTCGACGTCAACCTTCGTTTCATAATCGACGTCGTCCGCCGCGAGGAAACGTTCAAGATATTCGCGTCCCTTTTCTTCGTTGGCAAACCACAATTCGACGAGACCTAAACTACGATAGAGCCCCGACCACTGATCGCCGAACTCGAGAAGAGATTCAAGAATCTCGCGCCCGCGCTTCCACTGCCCGGCGGACAGTAAACGAACCGCTTGCTTATACTCCTCGCCTTTCGGAAAACCCGCAGGGGCCTCTAGGTCAAAGACCTGTTCCCTGAGCATGAGCGGAATTCTATCCGTAGCTAGAACGCTATATAAAAAACGTTGAAGATTGGGATCTTGAATTGGATACGCTTGAAGCTGCTTAGCGACGGCGACAGCCTGATAGAAATACTGATTCTCCAAAAGAGCCGCCCCGACGGTAAGCATCGCTTGGACGACGGTAAGCGGCGTTTCGGTTCCTTCAACGTTTTCGACGGCGTCGACGAGGTAAGAAATCGCCTCTTGTGGTTTGCCGATAAACGCGGCCGTCGACGCTGCTTCCGACGCAGCCACGACGTTTTTCGGCTCGCGTTCCGCAAACTTTTTAGCAGTTTCGTACGCGTCTTCCCAAAGACCAATCAACTTCTGAAACATGCATTTCGCTTCTTCAAGACACGCGCAGTCGGGACGATTCTTTATAAGCCCTTCGACATAAGCAAGTCCTGCCGCAAACTGCTCTCCTTCGAGATACTTGTCAATCTGTTCAAGCTCTTTAACATGATTCGGGCAACAATACTGGATTTTCTTACCGCGGCCGCCAGGACAAGGAGAATATAAATCGATCGCCATCGCGAAACATTCCTAAAACAGAGTTATTTTCGACAAAACGTAAAATGAGTCGCGGGTTCCCGCAGACTTCAAACATCCGTCTATTCTATCCCAAAGGAACGTCGCTTTCGAGGGGTGAAAAGAAAAATCGTCGGAAATTCCGCGCCTCGAATCCTCAAAGAAAAAAACGGCGTCGCCATGCAAGCAGACGTAACGCGCTACAGTATGGCGACGACTCGAACTAAATCAGTTAAGCGTTTTTAAATCGATTACTTGCGAATCCAACGCTCCAAGCTTCATGCCCGTAAGACGATCGCCTCGACGAATATGGAACGTCTTCTCCGTATTAGAAATATTCCATATGTAAAGCGCGTCGACTTCCGGATACCATGCCAAAACAATCGGTATTTCTTCTTCAACGTAGGGAATTTGGCGTTCTTGGAGCGACGTCAAAATTGAACGTCTAAACTCAAAGAGCGCGTCGAAATCTTCCGCAACCTTAACAAAGCGACCGGCAGAAGATTCTAAACGCGCGACGAGTTTCGACCCCGACGACGTCAAGGCGCCGCGCTCGACGGCAAGCGCGTCTGAATCGCTTAAGAAGGTCCAACCGTCGGAAGGAATTTCGTCGCAAACTTCGAAAGGAACGCCAAGCGCTAAGAAGAGAGAATATGCGTTGGCGCCGGCGCAATATCGCGACGAAATCCCGTAAAAATGTTTAAAAGGACCGTTAGGTTTCGCGTTGAGAAGTTTCGCGTGCAAAATCTTTTCACGCGCCATTCGCTCTTTGAGAACAGGCCAATTCTCGACGGGAATCGGAACTAAACCCGACATAAAACACGTGTTACGAACGTCGCAAATCGTTGAAACGGCGAGTTTCGACGCCATATTCTCTGCGGAAAGAGACTTCTCGGGAAAGACGGTCGTTTCGCTAAACGCGCGCCCTGGACGACAGAAGCGACGATGGAATAACGAACTGTACAATTCGATCGTCTTAAACTTTTCCGTTCCGTACCAGCTGTCGCTAAACCCGCCTTCGCCGACGCGGAAGAGCGCGTCTTTATAATCGGCGAGTCTAATTCCGGCGCGCTCGCACCCCATATACATAACCATGATTCCGACGTCGACCGCCGGGGTCGCGTCGCGCCACGTATTGAAACACTGCGTGAGACGGTCGCAAAAATAATCGACCCACGCATGAAGAAGAGGCGTTTCAGCGTTGTTGCGTACGTCGTCCAGAACCTCGTTCCAACGCGTTCCGTTCAAGCCGCTCTTTTCGAGAAAATCCTGACGACATTCGTCGCAAACACAACCGCCGATAAGGTCGGGCGTCGATGCGAAACGGAAGTCGTCGTCTAAAAAGAAATCGAACGAACCGTAGCGTTTAGCAAGGGTTCTAATCGCCTCGGCGCCCTCCGCGTCAGTTGGACGATGCCATGAAAATCCCCAATTCTCTGAACCGTCCCAACGACGCGCGGTTTTCCAATGTTTTGGAGGCAGATTCGGGAAGCCTTCAGTTCGAGGATCAAGCGCGCCGCCCCCGTGACAGAAAGGAACGCTAATCAGGTGAGGACGTATTCCCGCGCTTTTCAAACGACCAAGCCAATAATCGAGTTTTTCCCAAGGATAAGGGAAATAACCGTAAAACCACGTGCATAGCCATGCGTCGGTCACCCCCGCGTCGCGCCATATCTCCGGAAAATCGCCGTTCGCTTCGAACATATCGATCGAACAACTGATGTGAAATACGCGTTCCTGAGAATCGATTCTGCGATACTCTCCATCCGCGTAAAGCGGGATCCGCGCCGCCGCGTCGTCCGCCAAAAGCAGACTCGAAGCAGGGACAAAAGCGGACGCCCCGTAAAGTACGTCGGCGCCGAATATAGTCTGAGTTAGGAAAGATCGACGAGTCTGTTTCATCATTTATCTCCGCAAAAGAAAACGCCAAAGCCCGATCATTCTACCAAGTGTACGCGCAGGAGACAAGTGGAAAAGAGAACGCCTTCAAAAAGACGCAGTCGTCAAGAAAGAGAAAGAAACGCGTCGACAAAATACGCGGCGCCCGTCAAGGAACGCCGCGCAGTCGTCAATTATCGTCCGTTTCGGCGTCGGAAGAACTCGCAGTCGAATCGTTTTTAAGTCTCGCTTTTTTCTGTGCGCTACGATCGGTGGAAAGCACCTGGCGCAACAACGCCGAGACGTCTTCGTAAGTCGTCGTATTGGGCGAGCCGTTCGCAAACTGCATGACCGACCGCTGCGTTCGTTCCGAAAGAGCGACAAGCATAGACGAAACAGTTCCAAACCCCGCCTCTGAAATTACCACGCCTCTCTTGCCCGTGATGTCGGGGGCGCGTGAAAACGCGCCGCTCGCCGCTGCGAGAAAAGCCACGGAAGAATCGAGTCGATGGAGCGTGAGGAGACGACGAACGTATTCCTGACGCTGATCGTCGCGATCGTCCATACGATTCGCCGTCAGAATATGGAGTCCCGGTCGCAAAAGATCGACTCCAATCTCGTTCCCGCCATATACCGCGCCGCCGCTCGTCTGATCGACGCAGAGAAAATTCACGCCGTCGTACGCGCCTGATTTAAGCTCGCTTTCCGCAAGCTCGATCGCTTCGTTCGCCGTCGCGCACGAGAGCAACTCCTTGCAAAGTAGACCGCGAGAGCGCGGATCGTAAGGAACGTTACGTTTCGGCGCGTTAATCGCCGCGACGAACATCCCATGCTGATTCACGCCTGCCCACGTCCCGCCCGATTTCCTATCAAGCCCGCAAACAACGCGAGGACGTCCTGACTGAATCTTTGGCGGGAGACTCTGACGGGAGTACACTTCCTCCCTGTTGAGCGCGATCAGTATCGGAGCGTCTTCAAGCGTTCGATACTGAATTGCCAATATTCCCATGATCCTTCTCCTTTTTCACACGGCTAACTCGTGTGAAGAACAGAGGAAGCGTCGCGGAATGCGACTTCTTAATCCGCAAAAGAACTAAGACCGTCTCCCGCTCGCCAAAAAGGCGCTCGAAGTTTCTCTTGAGACGTCTCGACAAAACAAAAACGTCAAAAACCAAACGCCAATAAGAACTCCAATCGCCTCTCGGGAAGTTCAGCAGTCGTGAGAATCGCCTACAAAAACTACTCGACCTAAGCATGGAATCCAAACGCAAAGATTTTGTTTACTACGCTAACTCGTCAAAAAAATATGTCGTTCGGCAAGCGCGAACACTATCCTATGCGTCTGCCATTAATATGGGGTGTTTTGCATAAACTAAAACCCCTCTTTTAGGGGGTTTTTACTCTTTTTTCTATTTTTCCCTTTTTAACTGGCATATTATAACGATTTTATCGATTAGCTTGAGAGACTCCGTAAACGCCGCATAATCACCCTCAAAACCGAACGTACAGGCGCTCAGAACAGTCACGCCAAAAAAGAAAAAACGATTCTCAAGAATTTGATCGCGCAAGAATAACGTTAAACGGCGCGTTTTCCCGAAGAACGCAAGAAAGAAAAATTTGGCATATCCTTGGGCGAAGAAATCTCGAATCTTTAGGGCCGTTCAGTTGTCGCGACGAAATAATCTTTTCACGATAAAACGCTTGATCCAAACGCGTTCGTCTGCGGATAATCCAAGGAGAAAGACGACTGGGAGGTACATGACAAGCGCGAGGAATCCGTAGGAGATCGTCGAAAGATAATTTGGCGTCGCCCGAGGCGCGATTACGAGCGTCGGCGCGAGCGTCGCCAAAAGCGCGACTGTAGTTCCCCAAATCTGACGTCTCCAATAAACGCTTCGCTTCTCGCCAACTAACCGACACGCCACGTTTGGAAGCCAAAAATAGTAAATCGCCACCCCTGGAACGACTGTTCCCAGCGCGACACCCACAAGTCCCAATCCCATGCGAACAAACAGAACGCTAAGAATAATATTTGCAACCCCATGCAAAATCGCGCCGACCGCTAAAACTTGATGACGCGCGACGCCTTGTAGCATCCGAGAATTAACTTCCGCGCTTCCACGATATAGTCCCTGAGCCGTTATGCACAGCGCGAGAGCTGGAAAAGCGAACAGATATTTAGAGCCAATCCAACGTTCGATAAAGACTCGCCCCAAAAGAAGAATCCCAAAGGCTCCAAAAATTGACGCGTAAAGAGACGCTCGCGTTATCGCGGAACGAGATCGATAGAACTCCTCTGAAAGATTCTCATTATCGCCGGCATAGCCAAACGTTCGAAGGAATCCTTCCTTGAAACTTCGACGTGCGGTTTCAGAGTGTTTGTCGTCCTCTTCGGTGTGCTCTTTCGCGGCAAGGTGCGCGAACCAGTTCGTCTCCCATGACGAACCCTCTGTGAGAAACGAATTGAAGTAACTAACGAGCGTCACGACGACAAGATTGTAAGCTGTAACGTCTTCTATCGACGCCAGCGCGGCTATGACGATTAGATCGCTACGATTTACGGCAATTTCGCCCGCCTGCGCTAGAAACGCGAAAAAACTGTAGCTAAAAAGCGAACGAACGCGATCTTTACGAAAGAACTGTAAAGAAAACCGAAATTGTGGCGCCGCGATCCGCGTCAACGCCATATATGCGATTAATTGCAACGCGGTAATCACGCTGTTTGCGACGAGAAGAGCTACCACGCCGCCGCCAAGCCAAAGAACGGCAAGGTTCGTCAAACCGATCGCAATACGCGTTATCAACGCCGTCCAGCCGGTATATTCTTGTCGCAACGTCCCGCGAATCACTCCGCAAAACCCGTCGGCGACCTTGGATATTGCAAAAGAAAGCCCGGCAAAGAAGAGCGCGGCGGCAAGGAGACCTGATTCGTCTAAGACGTCGTTAAGAAGCCGCGTGGCAAGAAACGCGAGACAGGCGAGAAGAAAAACAAGCGCGGAGATTCCGCCAAAGAGCGTAATCGCGGTCGACCCCGTTTCGTTTACGCCCGTCCAGTCGTCCTTGGTGTAATACCGCGTGACATAGCGGCTCGTCGTCGTCGTCAATCCGAAGTCAAGAAGTCCGCACCAACCTGCGAAAAGCGACGATAGCGCAAAAATTCCAAACGCGCGATCCCCTAACGCCGAGAGCATATACGGCGTGAGAAAAAGACCAAACGCGATCCGAACGATCAACGAGGCGCAGGACAAACCTGCGCCTTGCAAAAGTCGCACGACGGGCTTCTTCATAGCGCTTTCAGCAAAAGGAACGGCGAAAATAAACGTCAGGGCGAATATTCGCGACAGGGTTCGACGTCAAGGAGCGGCCAGACGAGTTCGCCGCGTTTCTGCGCTTCTTCGTCTTGGAACGCGCCAAGTCGTAACGCGTTCGCGTCAAGCCAAAGAATGAACTTGCGCCGATCCTCGTCAGAGACCGACTCGCGATGATTTTCGTCGAAAAGAATCGAGCCAAGTTTCGATTCAGACGCGCCGACGCGACCGGGGCGCGAGCGCGAGCCGCCGTGAGTTCCCGTCGTCGTCAACCCGCCGAGCATCGAGCCGCTATAATAATAGACGTACGGACGCAAATCCTCGTGATCCATCGACTTGAGCGCGACGTTCTTTTCAAGGTGGCACGGAACGCAGTTCTTCTCCGCTATCGGTTTGATGAGACGGTAGAAGTTGATCGGCTCGACTGGACCGCATTCCGGCTCTAGTTTCGACGCGGGGCGCTGAAACGCGAGCGGTTGCGCGGAATCGTCGGCGTTCGGCACGCTTTCGGTCGTCGGTTCGTGGCATCCGACGCAGACGAGTTTCTCGCCGGGATGAACGAAGGCGACGGCGCGCATCGTCTGAACCGCCATGTTGTTTTCGTCAAGAGCCTGGAAGATTAACTGTTTGCCATAAGGCGCTTCAAAATACGCGCTTCCGTCTTCCTCGACAGGAACGGTTCCC
>Ga0256407_10015079_pt1 | contig 10027 bp, 16 predicted proteins | sample RumenRJG_04DNA_FD_193489 | JGI IMG/M metagenome (GOLD analysis project Ga0256407, IMG submission 193489) | Bovine rumen microbial communities from Lethbridge, Alberta, Canada - RJG_04 | ecosystem: Host-associated > Mammals > Digestive system > Stomach > Rumen | place: Canada: Alberta...
TCTCAACTTCTTGAGCATCGATAACTCCATCCTCAAGAATACTTTTTACTAATTCCTTCATCTCTTTAATTGTTTAAATTAATTGTTTACAAGCAGCAGGAAAATCTGAAACTCTCTTAATGTTACCAAACTCCCCTATTGCCTTAAATTTCCACTCCCCATTTCGGCGATAAGCTTCGCCGAGAATAACACTCTCTTTGCCTTTAAACTCACTGGACATATCTTTTAGATTATATTCAGCAAGTACAGTTACAGGATCAGAAATACGTTCTTTTGGTCTATTATTTGGAGAAGTATAAATGCGAATTCCTATGTAAGGTATTTTATCAAAGCTCTTAACTTCCTCACTATTGTAAAGATTAAGAACAAAGAATACATGCTCTACTTTGGAATCCAACTTAGATAGAGTAATCTCTACTGTCTCGTTATCTATTCCATCATCTCCATTAGCATCACCAGTAAGATCATCTCCATAATGATGCACACCAGGAGCATCTTTGTGATGAAAGTAAACAATGTCGACTTTATTACCTTGAGCATCTAAAAGGATAATAGAAGAATCCAGGTCTACCTTAGTTTTACTAAGACCAAATGTTCCTCTTATCATTCCCCAGTTAGAACCAAAGAAAATCTTATCTAGACTATTACCGTTCTCATCCTTAGAGAGATTAATTCTTCCGCCTTTAGATAGATTTATCATAAGTCAGATGGTTCAGATTGAATACCGTAGCTAGAAAGAACTTGATGGTAAGTGGTATCATTATAAGAGCCTTTGCTTTCATTGATAGCCTTAAACTTCCAATCTCCATCTTTCTTGTAGAGTTCACAGAAGACTAAACATCTTGACATAGATGCATCCTCTTCCAAATCGTACTTGACAAGAATATCAGACTCTGCTGTACCTGTAGCACCCTTATAAAGGGTTACCTTGGCATTCTTTACCATACCGAAGTTCTGTTGCTTTTTCTTAGCATCATAGATGTTTACGATAACAACAACTTTAGCAACATCGGCTGGCAATTTAGCAGTGTCTACAGTGATGGTTTCGTCATCACCATCTGCCGCACCAGTACGTTCGTCACCAGAATGCTTGATAGCATCCTTCCAATTCAGCTTTCCATACATGCAGATTGCATCAGGAGCAACAGCTTTACCATCCTCTTTGAGAGGAATTGCAGCTACATCCAAATCACAAGTATTGCCTGAGTTACTAGCATCCCAAGCTAGACCCATTCTAAATACTGTGATTCCAGCAGCTTCTTTTGCGAGATTAATGTTCCCGCCTTTACTTAATTGGATCATTTGTTAAAATATTAATTAATAAAAAGAAAGGGCTTCGGCTTAATGCCTAGGCCCAATAATGAGAGATTTCAGATAAACCAAAGCTCTTCTCCTTCCTTAAGCTGTGGAGGAAGCTTAGCTTTATAATTCCTTGTTATCCAGGCATTCCAAGTACGTATTAAGAGTACTAAGAATGTAGCAGATTTAGCAACAGATCCAGTAAGCTCTCTCATATTACGTAGCTTTTTACGGAATAATCTGAGAGTATCATTATCAGTACTAATCTTGTCGGATAATTCATCAAAGAATCTAATTACTTTATCTGGAGAGTGCTTTTTAGTCAATGTCAGATGTAAATACATTGCTCCCCAGAAAGAAACACCTACATCTCTAAACTGAGAATAATAGGTAAATCCTATCTTGGTAGCCTCATCATATTTATCAGGCATCATGCTATAAATATCCCACAGTTCAGGATTAGATATTCTGTGATTTTTTCTAGCAAAAGACTCTTGTTCAAACTGTAGAGTAAGTTTAATCACACTAGATAGGTTTTGATAGTTACTTACACCAGCAATATTGAACATATCTTTAGGTAGACGAACCTTACCAATATCCATAGCCTTGAAAGCATCCTCACTAAGATTTCGTTTAACTTCCATTCTTACTGGAATACCTGCCTTTATAATAGCAGATAATCTGTGCTGTCCATCAATAAGATTTCCATTAATATCAAAACAGATAGTAGAAGTTCCAATAATCCATTTTCCTTCTTTTAAATCTCGTGCATAAGAATCAACAACCTTAGGCATTAAATTCCTATTATTCTTATTCATAGCCAGATACTCTTGGGCTTTCTGTGGAGTAATTTCTTCCCAAGTTGTTGTTTCTTTATTTGTTGTAGTTTTGATCATTTTCGTTAAGATTTTAAATTTTTATTTTCTTTCTGCTTCTGAACACTGTATGAGATATTCTAAACTCACAGCTTTGAGCTTATATATTTGAGGAGTTACTTCAAATATCAAGAAGTTTCCCCTCTTTTTCAGCTGTTCAATACAAAAGTCCACAAGAAGCGGATCATCACACTTGTCAAGATAGTCTCGACAGAATTTCGGACTAAGTTTGGTGCGTCCTAGTTCCTTATCCTCACTTGGCTTAGAAGGTTTACCCTTATTGTACTCTTCTTGCATTCTTTGTAAAGTATGTATAGAGTACTGCTCTGTAGCTACAAGATACCTAGTATATCTTGTTTTACCAGTTTGTTTTATTATCTGGTATTTTAAATACAAAGCCCATAATCCCTTACTAATAGGCAATCCCATAGCAGTTAATACCTCCTTAGTCTCTTCTTTGGTCATTGACTCATGAAGATAGCTCTTACGTAACTCTTCCATCTGCTGATACATAGCAGGAGTTATTTCCAGTCTGTATTCAACGTACATTATTTCCAAACTTTTTATCTGCATAAGACTGTATAGCCCATGCAATGAGTCCAAAACTAGTTCCCATCCCCAACAAACTGAGGATTACAACTACTCCTGAGAGATAGTGTACTCCAAGCTCTAAGCCTACCATCGATAGGATTAATAGTAGTAGAGCTACTGTAAAATTCTTTCTCATTTTTAAATAGGAGTTAACCAACCACTCCTGAGGATAAAACAATCAAAGAGTTATTTATTTATATATCTGTACAGCAGTTTTATATAGTGCACTGGGTAGTGCCCTACTAGCTGTAATGTATCACCATATACAATACAATATATAGTTAAGTTGGATTCTAGTTTGTACCAACTTATACCATAATCTTTTGATATTTTGGTGACACAGAAGTACCTCTTAGCTTTTTCCAGAAATCTGTTATTTTCATGCTTTGAGATTTTTAGTTCATTGCACACCTTAATAGGTATGCAAGCAATGGGTGAAGCTTCACATAATGTGTTGAGGTTTATTACCCTCCCATTGTTGAGCTTCAGTAAAGGCTGTTTTAAGATATTTGTCTGGAATCGCATAATCTTTTTATAGGTTTAACTAAAAAGAGAGAAGAAGCTACTAACCTTCACTCCTACTCTCATAAACAGTCTTACCTTTAAATTGGAACTGGAAGAGGATTCGAACTTCTATCTCCTAGTAAAATCCAGGGCTTTACCATTAAGCTATCCAGTTCTGGCGATATTAGAATAAAAATATTAGTACCGACTTGCATTAGGATACTCTTCAAGACTTTGAATCATATTCCAATGCGTCCTTAAGAGAGTAAATTGATCCACAATCATTTCAACGAAGACCTTAGCTTTAAGTTCATTCACTTCAATAAGAACTTCATTTACTTCATTACGAGTATAAGAAACTTTATAAGGCCCAATTTTACTTGGCAGACGCTCTACAAACCCATTAGGAATATGTGCATTGTTCTTATTGTTAATAACAAGATTTACAAATGCACAAAAACTATCTCTGTTATCAGGAAGAGGTATGTAGTAAGTCTTATTACCTAAAACATATATATCTTTCATAATCCTTTTAGAAATGCTTCAATTTCATGTGCAGGTACTTCGCGTACGAAGATACCAGCTAACTCATAGTAAACATAAGTGTTATTGTTCTCTTGGACATTAAGAGTCCATTGAGGAGCACGATTGTCAACTGAAGGTCGTCTGTTAATATGGGATATTGTTACAACATTACCCCAAGGGTCAACAACTTTCATTCCTTCTTCGAATAGATATGGCTTCTCTTCCATAGCCTTTAGAGATTTGTCTGGATTCCAATAATCTCTTGCTACTACAGCAGAACCATCTTCTCTCATAGTGATTGAATACTCTTTCATTTCTTTTGCAATTACCTATACATTGTGAGGTTTTAAATTGTTAATAAAAAGTTTATTGGAGCTACCTAGTGAAAGGATCTTCTATTTCTACATACTAGCCCAGTCCACTTGCAAGTCAGTTGGTTGGCATCATAAGAGAATTTGCCCTAGAACGAACAACAGGCTATCCGGACATACCGGTCCAATAATAAAGTTTCTTCTCGTCAACTAACCCGCTAGTACAATTACTTTCTTCATTGCTCTAGATAAGAATAGATAACTTCTTGCCTAGCTATGAAAAGCCGGACTCAGATGGAACAGAGTTCTTTAACTCCGAAGTTTGAAAGATATTTAAAAACTTCAAATGAAGCCTGGTGTGCAGACCGCGGATTCGAACCTACGTTCTTCCACTTTATAGGTGGACGGCTTACTAGTAGCAGCTAGTCTCTCAGAGACCTATAGCCCAGTCTGCTTGCCTGACTCAACGTTAAAGCCAGGTGAACTCTCCAATCTTCTCTGCTAAGAAGAACGTCCTCTTCTAAGAGTTCTGAGGACAGTAAAGCACTTATATAAGAAGTGATACTTGTCTAACGAAAAGAGCCCGCATTAGGCGGACTCTATTATAACCAATGATGTTCAATTAATACTTTTCTAATAACGTCATCCTTCCATACGGAATTCATCAAGAGTAGAGATGAACGTACTTTAACTACATCATCTCCAAAGATCTCATATGCAGACTTACCAGAATCAAGGATAGCCTGACAACACATTATATAATGAGAACAAAGAATAGGATGACTCATATACTCAAGTGCGTGTGTTCTATCTTGAATAGCATAAGTTTCTGACATACCACTTTTACCAAGACCTTTCATTTGTGGAAATATATACCAAATCCAATGACCCGTTTTCTTTCCACTTCTGATTTCTGCAATTGCCTGTTCAAGTACATGGTCTTGAGCTCTTCTAAAATGATCTAATCTATACTCCATCCGTATTTATCTATAATTTGTTTATATATTGGATTACTTGAAACTTTATAACAAGTTAATATGGATTTACGCATTAAATCAAGACCATCTTCAGGAACGAGTTCTTTTATTTCATCTGCCCATACTAAAAAGAAATGGGCAGCCTCCAATGCCTTTTCTTCTCTTTTCTCATACAATCGTCTGAAAGCTTGTAAATCTTCGATATATCCTCCATCTTCTACTAATGTAGGACAACTTGGATTTAACCTATGCATATAGCTATATGGTATTCCATTTTTATCGAATTTATCTACTTTCCAATTATGATGAGGAAGATCATGTAAGCAATGGTATTCCCAATAAAAATCATGCATAATTATTTCTATCTATGTTATTATTATTCGAATTATATGCAAACGGACTAGTTCTAAGTATTTCTTTAATAGTACCATCCGGATTTTTTATTATTTGAGTTGGCTCAAAATCAAGAGTATTCCATATTGATTTGACATCTTCTGTTCCTGATCCAAAATTATATTCATTTACTCTCTAACCAGAAGACTAAGGATCTGTCACTGATTTTACTTCTGAAGCATAACCTCCATTATGTCCTCTAAAATAGTCCTTTAACTATCCCCAAAGCCCATAATCATTAGAACCTTGTCTAAGACCTACACGTTTAACAATTTCTGGATCTCTAGCATCCATTACAGGATAGTCTGGATGTTCAAATTTAGCAAGTTTACGAAAGAATGGTATAGATACTCCTCCATTTCCTTTATATTTGGACATCATACTTCCAACTCCAGGCATATCATCTGCAATTACAGTAAATATAGCATTATCATCTTTAGTGACTGCTCCTGTTGCATACTTTTTAGATAGTTCAGACCATTTTGACTGTCCAGAACTTGTTCCTAATGTTCCATGATATGGAATTTTTTCTTTATTGGTAGTTAATCTATTTCCTGAAGCTTTAAAGTTTTTAAGTCTGGATACTATATAAAGAGTAGGATCTACTTCTTGATATGATTTAGATACTTCATCCCATCCTTCCCATTTTTTACCATTAGTTCTTAGCTACTTTTCTTTTAATAAAGTATCCATTAATCCTCCTTTTTTAGTTATATTAGAGACATTTTCATAAAATCTCTATATAAAAGGACGATTGTCTGACACTCCATTTACTCTTGCATCATATAAAGGTTTAATTTTAAATTCTAAGGGCATTCCATTAAAAAATGAATTTTCCCAATTCCAATCTATTCCTAAGCCATATTCGTCTCTTACTCTATCTGAAGATGCATTTATACTTGGAAGATATTTATTCTAAATTTCTATTAACTTAGCTTCATCTGGATCTAAAGAAGCACTTTTGATTTTAATATTAGCTCCTTTCTTACCAAACTAGTTATTTTCAGCATTATCTAATAAGGCATCATATATCTTACGCTATTTTTCATCTAAGTTTTTAGAATTAAAATATCCAAACTTCTTTTTAACATCGGTAGCTAATTTAAATAATTTTTGGGCATTTTCTTTCGATATATTGTATTTTAATAGATCTTCGAAGCTTTTATATCTTCCTAATCCAAACGAATGCTCAAATTGATTTGTAGTAAGTGTAGGTTTACTAGTTACTACTCCTCCTCCTAATATTGGAAGACCTGCTAATACCATTGCAGTTCCATTTCCAAAGTTAGGATTATTTTTAAATTGCTATATTGCTTCAGAAGCACCATAAGATGCTAGTCCATTATCAGCAATAGCACCAAGTAATGATACATTTTCTCCTCCTAGTGCCGTTGAATAAGAACCTTGTCCTAAATATCTAGATGGATTTAAATACTATATACCTCTAGTCCAAAATGCTCCTCCTGGAACAAAGTTAGAGAGTATTCCATGCCCCAAGCCTAATAATGCTGCTTGTTGAGGAAGCTGTCCCATTTGTCTACCAAACTATGGAGTATTCCTTCCTTTATCTGAGACATTTGTAGTCTAACCTAATCCATTAGATAGTCCATACCAACTGAGAGCTTTATCTACTGCTACTTTATTAGCATCTTTAACTACTCCTTTAGATGAGGCTTTACTATTATCTATAGTAATGCCATTCTATGTATTTCTTCTTGCCTAATCTCTTTCTTGTACAGCTCTGTGTGCATGTCTATCAGCAGATTCCTATCTATACTTAGCCATTGTTTCTGAACTAATAATAGGTTTATTTTTCTGCATCCAAGGAGCTGTGGTTGCAAATTGCAAATTACCTTTTTTAGGTCTTTGAATTAGTTTTTTCTTTTTATCTGACATAGCTATGTTGTTTGATTAATCACTAACTAATATAACTATTTAAAAGGAAATAAACAATAAAAAGAAAGGGAACTTTCTCAAGCTCCCAATTCCGAACTAGCAATTTTGTATAAAAGGGATTTCTTAAAAATGTCCCAGACTTATGCATATTACTGCTGCTGGGACTGGCCATGCTTAGGAACTCGGTTTCTTTATTATACCGCAATTTAAGTACTTGTATCAGCTTCTGTTCCCATCATTCAGCTGACCTGTCCGCGTTATGCACAAATGGTTACTTGGACCATTGTGGAAGAGTGGGACTTGAACCCATTTATATCTAATTCTTCTTTGAAGCTAATAGTATCTTACTAAGTACAAGTTACTTATGTACATCCTCCAATACGTCTTCATTAAAGCAAGATAGACACCTGTTGTCTCTCTTCCTAGAAATTGAAAGTAGATTGTTCTTCCAATTTCCTAATTTCGGATTAGAGAAAGTGCCGGAGCAGAGAGTACCATACTACTACTCCTCAAGACTTGGTACTAATCTTGTGCACTTCTCTCATCCCTGGATCCTCCGTTACCGTCTACTCGGTGAAACCGAGCAGACTAATCAGAGTCAATCCAGCGCACTGTATTTGTCCGGAATCCCTGCTAAGGCCTCAACGTCGCGACCGACACTTAAGTCTCGCGGCAAATGGCGGAGCATCGGGCTAATCCCCAACATCTATCTCATTTTAGAGATATTTTACAGTACTCCCTGAAGGACTTCTCAGGTACTTGGTCGCTCTTTAAATTTTATGTGTGCCTCACCAGTATACACACAACTCCACCTTAACCTTTGCAGGACGTCGGAAGAAAACGTTTGGAGGATGGAGCATGATTTCTCCACCCTTGGAAGCGCGTAAATGGGTGCTTCGGAGACTTTATTAGTCTGCACCTCTAAGGGGCTCGCGCTATGTAAGTATCATCCCTCTAGGCATTGGGATTGAACATTAAATGTACTTCACAGAGAACTGAGACAAGCTCTGAGAACTTGAATGAGCCACAATCAGAATGGTCAAGTTCAGGATCATTCATAATTGCCTTTATAGCTTGATCCACAGAAGAAGGAGTATCCAAGAACTCCTTGTATCTGCCATGCTGAAGTTGCTCAATAGCCTTCTGAATGTTCTCATAACCAGGAATACAGAAATATCCAACTGTTCCATCCTTTCTGTGCCAAGCAATGGTGAATCCATCGTTAAAAAATACATCGTTGATGTGATTTCTCAAAAGTTTCATACAAGCCTCTCCTCGTCTCTTAAGAAGAAGAGTAAGATAAACCGAGAATGAACCAATAATGTCCAAGGCTTTACCTTTACTACGGATAATCTCATCACTCTGCATGAGAGGAATTGTTGTTGTGATTTCTACAGCATTGTTCTTTACTTCTACTTTCATTGCTGTTAAATACAAAATCGTGGTGTACTGCCACAAATAGCCTATTTACAGTTGACCTTCTCATCCCCATATTGGTGACCGTCACAACCCCTCACGCGTGTGCTCTTAAGCCCATGCAAACTGTAGACTAGGGATTACTCTCTATCGAGAGTTTTACGAAAGGAGCTTAACGCACTCCTAATGCTAATTGCGGCCATTTTTACCTTGCTATTTTACAATGAACCTGTAGCCTACGAAATGTGCAAAGCTAACATACTGTAGTTCAAAAACCTGGTTTACTTTACGTCTTTTATAACAACTATGTTACCATATTGTCACCAGGTGTATGACGTTCTTCCGCTACATTAGATGCATATTATAACGGAATATACTCGTGCTCCAAAAGCCCAAAAGCTCAGCATCATACGCGTAGAGTCTATGAGTATTGTACAGAAAGGGTACTAGACCCTTCCTGTGAATATACTTTTATGTTCTTCAATCCATTTATCCTTCTTGGTCTGGACCTGAGAATTTATCTCCTCTAAGTGTTCATTTACCCACTTCTCTAGTTCTTCATAACTGTCAGTCTTAAATAGTACTTCATTTGAAAACACCTTAGGTGCTACCACAAAAGTTGCTACTGGTTTCTTGTCTTTTATAGAGAAATAAGTTTGAACTTGCCAATCAGAGAAAACACAATTACTCGTTCCTAATAACCAGTCAGAACAAGCAATAGGAGTTTCATCATAAGCCCCTATTCTGTTTAGTCTAAGCTCTGTCATACGGATTCTTTTCTGTACCAATATATTCCCATTTAAATTCTCCAACTTGTTTCCAAGGCTCTGGAATGTCATTTTTACGAGCAAGACTATTTGCAGTTGCCTCAAATACACAAGTGTGAAGAACCTTATGTTTCATATCCTTAGAGAGTATATGCCAAAACTTGTTGAATCTCAGTCTAGCATCGTCCATTTCGCCTTCTAAATACTCGGCCATTATGCTGTTCATAATCTCAGCCACCACTGACTTTGCATTTTCAGCAATGGCTAAGATGAGAAGCTTTTCTTCGTTTAGGAGCATCATTCCAATATCCATTTAGGATTTCTGACTTTTTCCTCTGAACGTATCCAACTGAGAAAATATGTCTCAGTGTATGAGAGAGTAGTGTAACCAGCACGTATTGATGCTTTAACCTCTAACTTGGTATGCTCATCATCCAACCATTTAGGATCGGAATAGATAATACCAATTTTGG
>Ga0256407_10015080_pt1 | contig 10025 bp, 8 predicted proteins | sample RumenRJG_04DNA_FD_193489 | JGI IMG/M metagenome (GOLD analysis project Ga0256407, IMG submission 193489) | Bovine rumen microbial communities from Lethbridge, Alberta, Canada - RJG_04 | ecosystem: Host-associated > Mammals > Digestive system > Stomach > Rumen | place: Canada: Alberta | collected...
CGCCGAAGTTAAGAGTACCGACGTAGTTGCACCACTTGATCGGGGTAGCCGGGGTGGTGAGCACGTATTCTTTTGCAGCGTCATCAAAGTAGCCATACTTCGGGGCAGCGACCTTAGCGGTCTTCTTTGCCGGGGCCTTCTTTGCAGCGCTCTTCTTCACTGTTTTTGTAGCCATTTTATCTCCGTTAGAGAGGGGGGGTTAGTTAAATTCGGAAGTAGGAATTAGGAATCCGGAATTGTGAATCTGATATTCGATGTTCTGAACTCGTTAATTTCCTTCAAATTTTGCGGGTAAATATAGTTTTTAGTTGGTAGAATTTAGTTGATAGAACTTAGAGAACGTCTTTAATTCCGTCATTCTGAGCAAAGCGAAGAATCCAGTCAAAGAAAGCACTGGATCCTTCCACCTACGGTGTCAGGATGACGAGCAATCGTCTAAGCTCTATTCATCAAACTTTTCAAAATCTCTGTTACCGAAATTGATATAGAAGTATCCACCGAGTTTCTTGCTGCGGACCGGGTCGCGCAAAATGCCGATGGCGGCACGCACGTACTTGAGTTCCACCAAGATGTGGTCGCGGCTCATACAGTTGAGGAACGGTCCTTCCGGGTAAAGCGTCGGGCGCGGTTCTTCAGCAATCATCTTTTCGAGATTTTCGATTTCCTGAACCAGTCTACGTTCATGCACTTCGAGCGTGCGGATAACTTCTTTGTTTTCAGCACCATAAAGGAATGCAAAACCAAGCGTACGCGGATCGTCGTTGAAACCGGTCAAATGCTTGAGGACTTCCTTGCGCAGCACTTCCCTACCCTTGTCCGTGATGTTGAACACCATGCGTTCCGGGCGGTTTCCGTCGCGTTCGGAATGACCGACAATGCATTCATTCTTTTCGAGCGTTATCAGTCTATTATAAACGGTCGAAGTGCTAATCTTAGCCCAGCGGTCAAGTTCACGATCACGAATTTCCGTGATAATATCATACCCACTGCGTTCGTGTTCCAGAATGAGGCCGAGCAATACAAGATCGTAACGGTTCATTTAAATTCCTTGATTTTGCTAGTATTCCAATTTGGAATAATTGACTAACAAGAAAATTACATTTTTTTCGCGGAAAAGAAACAACATGATGTAAAAATTCGGAAAATTTTTGAATTTAGTCCCGTAAATCCGCAAATACTCTTTTTTTAGGCAACTCTCCATTCTTATTGGGATAATTAGTTTATATTTCTATTGCTTACTAGTAGATATTGGGGAGCTTTGTGCAGACTATTCAGAAAATAAAAAGAAAAAACAATCGATTAAAATTTTCGATTATAAGGTTTGCACCTCTTATTCTCGTTGTCTATTTGATCATCGAAGCTTTTGCAGCGTTCCAAAAAGAAGACAAAAGCGCGGTTACAGCTCGCAATAGGGACTATATCAAGGATATCACCCTAGCGATGGCTAATAAGCTCGACGATATTTTTTCCAATTCTCTCAAGTCTGTCGAAGCGCTAGCCAAGCTCAGTTCAAACGATATTCGAGACGGTCAAATGAGTTCCGTATTCCTGGCGGAACTTGAAAAGTTGATTCAATTTGACAATTTGATCTTTGCGGATTCTAGCGGAATGGCTATAAAGACTTCTGGTCAAAAGGTTTATGTGGGCAATAAGTGGGCTTTTACCGACGGCATGAAAGGCAACAGCGGAATTTACGTGGCTATGCCCACCAATACTACAATTGCATCTGTCGGCTTTTACGCTCCTGTGATTGTCGATAGAAAAATAGTTGGTCTGCTATTCTCGTCATTTGACGAAAACACCATCAAGAGATTGCTTGATTACAAGGTTTTTGGCGCACATGCTTCCGCTGGCATTATCAACACGGAAGGCAAAAATCTCATCGCTCTTGAGACCATGAAAATACAGCAAACTTCGATTCAAGGTCTCCCCAAGGATAACTTCAAGAATTTCCTTTACACCTCTAAGTTCGATGAAGAAAACAGAAATAAGATTATATACGCCTACACAACGCGAAGCCCGTCCAGCTACCAGTTCAAAGGAGAAAACGATGAAATTCAGGGCTACATCGCTCCGCTACACTCGGTTCCTTTAAGTGTTTATTCCAACTTCCCCACTGAAGCCGCAAATGCCCTTTATACCATGGGCATCAAAGCGGGGCGCATGCTTCAGTTTTTGCTCATTTGCATATTCGCAGGTTATATCGTCTATCTCATGATTGTACAACTGTTGATAAGGCGTAACGAAGCCCGGCAGAATCGTATGGCGAACTATATCGCCATAGCCGAAAATACAATCGCAAGAGCCATGATTTACGTGGATGCCGAGAATGGAACATTCGAAGACCTCTCTATCACGCCAATGCCGTTTCCCAAAAACGGACGCTTGGATGATCTTGTTGAAGGGTTTATCAGATTCAACGACGACATGCAGAATGGCGACGACTTTAGGACCTTCTTTAATGTAACCATAAAGGATCGCAAGGTTCTCGATTATATTCCAAGTGTCATATTCTGTAGCCCACAACCCAACGGGAAAAAAGAATACATTACCATGGTGTATATTCCTGTTGAAGTGAAAAAGAATGTTGTACACAAAGGAATTATTTTATTTAGAAACATCACCACTGAAAAATCTAAAGAAATTGAAGCAAACCGCAAGCTTTCGCAAGCATTGAACGCCGCCCGCGAAGCAAGTAATGCCAAGACGACATTCTTGTTCAACATGTCTCACGACATCCGCACACCGATGAACGCGGTCATGGGATTCACGGCAATGGCGAAAAAACATATCGAAGAAAAAGAAACCGTCAAAAAATACTTGGATAAAATCGATATCGCCGGTAAGCAGCTTTTGTCTCTTGTGAACCAAGTTCTTGAAATGTCCCGTATTGAATCCGGCAAGATTATCCTGAGCGAACAAAAGTGCAACCTCGAAAATATCATCAAGGCTTTGTCGACAACGTACGGTTCGCACGCCGAAACAAAGGGCATTCTGTTTACAGCGACTATCACGAACATCGAACACAAGTTTGTCCTTGTCGATGGCGACCGCATCAATCAAATTGCGGCAAACATCATCGGAAACGCCATCAAGTACACGAATGAAAATGGAACCATCATGTGTACACTCGAAGAGCAAAAATGCGACCGGGATGGCTACGGGATTTACGCTTTTACTGTTGAAGACTCAGGCATTGGCATGAGCTCTGAATTTTTGGAGCACATTTACGACGAATTTACACGCGAAAGTTCCACAACGGTCAGCCGTATCCAAGGCACCGGTCTTGGCATGACCATCGTGAAAAAGCTCACAGACATCATGGGTGGCACAATCAAAATCGAATCCAAGAAAGGACAAGGTACAAAGATTGTCGTGAGCATCCCAATGAAGTGGTGCCAGGAATTGAAGACCGAAGTCACAGAACAGAAAACCATTACGACAATCCCGCTTAAGGGAATGAAGGTGTTGCTCGTTGAAGATAACGAAATGAACCGCGAAATCGCCGAAGAAATCCTGACCGAAAACGGACTCATCGTCGATACTGCAACTGATGGCGATATAGCCGTCGATAAAGTGCGTAAAGCTGCACCTGGCGATTATGAACTCATCTTGATGGACGTGCAGATGCCCCGCATGAACGGCTACGATGCGACCAAGGCTATCCGCAAGCTAGAGGATTCGCAAAAGTCTAGAATTCCAATTATCGCCATGACAGCAAATGCTTTTGAAGAAGACAAGAAAAATGCTCTTGACGCGGGCATGAACGGGCACCTCGCCAAGCCGATTGAAGTCCAAAAACTTATCCAAATGTTGACTAATTTTAGGCAAAGTTAAACAAGTGGAAAAATATTTGTTATAATAAATGATATAAGACAAGGAGATAAATATGAAAACCAAATTCTCACGCTTCGCAATATCGCTCGCTGTTGCAGGTGCATTTGCTCTTGTGGCAACGACATTCACCGGCTGCTCGATCTTCAAAAAGCTTCAGGCAGCTAAAGTCCTCATCCAGACAAAGATGGAGTACAAGGACCTCACCTTTGATAACGTCGATGTCTATGATGACGTCATGGAACTCGTGAATACCGGAATGGACGGTTTCTTGCCGAACCCAAAGGCAGTCATGTTGGTCAAGGACTTGTCCCAGAACATCATCAACAAGAGCCTTGGTAATGCAAACTTTGACGTTTACATGAACGCCAATAACACAACCAAGGACACCTTGTGGATCAACAAGCTCCAGATCGAAATCAAGTTCGATACGCTTGTGACGGTTCCGCTTACTCTGAAAGATACCATCAGACTTGCTCCGGGCGACAACGACCTGCACTTCAACGCAGCATTCCCGCTTGATGCAAACGTCTTTAAGATTAACGAAATCAAGTACTACGGCATTGCAGGCTTTATCGACGTATCCCTTACCGAAGGGGGCGAACCGGTTTCCCAGGACTTCGAAATCAAGAAAGATGTCCAGCCTGAAGATGTCGAAAAGCTCCAGAACCTCGTCCGCGACAGATTGTTTGATCTTCTCGTGAACAAATGGCTCGGAAAAATTATTAAATAATAACACATGAAAAAACGTACCTTTGTTCCGGAGAATTTGAATCCGGATGATGAAAAAGAAATCTCTAGACTATATCGCGCTCTTTTGCAGCGCGATATTCCTGTAAACGTCGAACCGCTCCGTCAATGGATTTTAGACTGGAGCGAACTGGAATCGGTTCTTGGCGAAGTGAGCTGCAGACGCTATGTCGCCATGACGTGCGATACCCGAGACGAGAAAGCAGCCAAGGCTTATTCAGATTTTGTTGAAAACATTCAACCGCTCATGATTGAATACGACAACAAGCTGAATAGGAAGCTCATGGCGCACCCGTCTAAGGACGCTCTTAAGGGTGAATTCGGTGAATGGCTCAAGGGTGTACAAGTTTCTTTGGACTTGTTCTCCCCCGCGAACATTCCACTTGAAACCGAAGAGAACAAAGCGATTCAGGCATACCAGAAAATCACTGGTGGCATGAGCGTCGAGTTCGACGGCGAGGTCAAGACCATGCAGCAGCTCGCTGCCTATATGGAAAAGACCGACCGCAATCTTCGTGAACGCGCCTGGCGTGCTATGTGGGAACGCCGCCTCCAGGACAAAGATGCGTTAGACCAATCTTACGATAAGTTGTTTGAAATTCGCAAGCAGATTGCCAAAAACGCAAACTGCAAGGATTTCATCGACTACATCTTCCTTGCAAAACACCGTTTTGACTACACTCCTGCCGATTGCGAAGCATTCCACGAAAGCATCGAGAAGCTTGTTCTCCCGTTGCAGAAGGAAATGTACAAGCGTCGCGCCAAGAAAATGGGGCTCGAACGTTTGCGCCCGTGGGACTTGGATGTCGACCCGCTGAGCAGACCGCCTCTTAAGCCGTACCAGAGCGGTGATGAACTTATCGAAAAAGTCGATTCCATTTTTGAAAGCATCCATTCGCAAGCCGGTAAATGGGCTCGTGAAATGCAGGCGAAAAAGCTTATCGATCCGGATTCCAGACTGGGCAAGGCTCCGGGCGGATACCAGATCGGTTTTGACGAAAGCCGCCTCCCCTTCATTTTCATGAATTCCGCCAATACGGACCGCGATATTTATACACTGTTGCATGAATCAGGCCATTCGTTCCATCAGTTTGCTCTCGCAAATCAGCCGATTTTCGCTTACCGCGATGTTCCTGCTGAATTTGCAGAAGTTGCAAGCATGAGCATGGAACTGATCGGCATGTCGAACCTTAAGCCGTTCTATGGTGACGACCACGAAGCGATTGTCCGCAGCACTGAAGGCGAACTCGCCGACGTGATATGGTTGTTCCCGTGGGTGGCTAGTATCGACAGTTTCCAGCATCGTCTGTACAACTTCCCGACTCATACCGCCGAAGACCGCAGCGATATCTGGAGCGAAATCATGGATCGCTACGATGCTGGTGTGGATTACAGTGGACTTGAAGCTGTTCGCCGTAACTTGTGGCAAAAGCAACTTCATTTGTTCGAATGCCCGTTCTATTATATAGAATATGGCATCGCACAGATTGGCGCTTTGCAGGTCTGGGCAAACTTCAAGAAGGATCCGCAGAAGGCTATCGACGATTTGTTCAAGGCAGAAAGCCTGGGCAGCAGCCGTCCGATTCCAGAACTCTTCGCGACAGCAAACATCAAGTTTGATTTCACGCCCAAAACGCTGGAACCCTTGATGCAAGTGGTCTGGGACGAACTTGGTAAGCTGTAGGGCTGTATTTGCGGCTAAAAAATCTTAAAAGCTCTAAAAAATTTCACTTTTTTTTGATTTTTTAGCCCAACACCCTTGACAATCAAAAAAATAAAAGTTATTATTGGCGCACCTCCTCAATGGAGGTCATCCTAACGGAGGGATGGCCGAGTGGTTGAAGGCGCACGCTTGGAAAGCGTGTTTACCTTACGGTAACGAGGGTTCGAATCCCTCTCCCTCTTCTAAAAATTTTTCGAGGTACCTAATGGCTGAATCTCAAAGAGTTTATCTTGACGATATTTACGCTAGTGAAGAATGCCAAGGTTCGGTTTTCCGCGCCGTTGTCATGATGGCTCATGAAGCCCGCTTCATTAACAATCAGTCCAAGCAAGGTTACATTCAGCTCACTCAGAAGCCGACAACTATTGCTATGAACCGTTTTAAGGAACATAAGCTTACGATGGTTGAAAAAGGCTCTAACGATGTGACTGAAAATGCCGTAAAGGCATCCGTCGCAGAAGTTGCTCCGAGTGCAGAAGCTGTTGCAGAAGCAAGCGAAGCCGCAACTGACGCTTTCTAATCTCGAAAAACAGAATTCAAAAAAGACCGCTTTCGAGCGGTCTTTTTTTATCCCACATTCGTCATCCTAACGCCAAAGGCGGATATGTGAAACTTGGCACTTCAGTGCCTTAGTTGAATTAGGTTCGAAGAAGCAGGATCCAATGAGATTTCGTTTAGTTGCTTTTCAAGAGTTTCGACGTTACACCGCGACGAATCTTGCCGGCAGCTCGTCCGAGAGCATCAAATAACCGCTCTGGCATTGATTCTTCCAAATTCTTGTTTGGAACTCGGCGTTTGGAAATGGATACGGGCTTATCCGCAGTATCGGCTCGCTGTTCTTCAATTTTCCAGATGAAATCATCAGAGCGCGATGTCATTGGGTTCTGCACGACATTTTTACCGACCGCCTGCAAATAAAGCCCACTCTTGTAATTCTTGAGAAGGAAAGCATTCGGAGTGTTCACTCCGGCATCTTCGAGCTGGTATTTTTGGTGCGCACCGCCATTGTAGCCGTATGTCGATGCAGTTACACCCGCAGCGGTTGATTCATTCGGAATATCGATTACGCGATTTCCAAGCTGGAATCGGTAGGTGACAGGCTTATCGCCCATCGAATAAATCTTGACAAAAGTTGCCGTGTCGGCACAATCCATGAGTTCAAGCGTATTCGAAGAAGTTATTCCCATGCATTTCTTTTCGGAAAGGGACTTTACCCTCCCCTGCTTGAAGAACGCTTCCTTGAAAATGTCCTGATACATCGCGTTCACGATTTTCACGTGATTGATCAAATCCTGTTCGGAATGGACTTCACTCTTGTAATTGATGCCATACGGCCAAAAATGCTGGCTATCGCCCTTGAGCACGGCATCCGGACCATCAATTTCCTTGATAAGTGCCTGGGCTTTTTCTCCCTGGAACACACCGTCCTTGAACATCGCTTTGTACTCAGATGTTGTGCCCATGCCCATGGTATGCGCCATTTCGTGCATGGCAGTGCCCACATACATATAACCCCGATCCTTACCGAAACGTAAATCGCCATTGCTGCTAGCCTCGGCTGTAGGAACGCCCGTGCTGTAGTAAACTTCGATATGTTTCGAAAGATCAGAGTACTTATTGTACAGGAAAACCGCCGAATCCATCGCCGCCGTAATATGCTCGTAGGCGTCAAGTTCGTCCTGAGTCGGATTTGCGGATTTATTCAAATGATATTCAACGTTGCCAGCAAAAGCGCTAGACAACGGAAGCAGGAAGGAGAAAATTCCAATATAACTTGATTTTTTTACAAAAAGATTCATAAAAAACCTTCCTATACACAATTTTAATTTACACTATTCCATATATATAAGCAAGTAAAAAAAGTTTTTTGTGATTGCAAGAACTATGTAATAAACCAGAATGTAATTTTAGCGCGGAATATCAATCATAGGAGAAGCCCCAATGAAGGCTAAATTATTAGCATGTTGTTCTGCAATCGCACTTGCCGCCCTTACCGGCTGCTCGGGAAGCCAGAGCGGAATCAACCGTTCCCTTGGACAAGCCGATGCAACACGCTCGCTCGTCAATGAAAACAAACTCGACGCAAGCATGACTTCGAACTCGTACTCCAAACTTGTCGCAGCCAAGGCCCTGAAGGATGACGGTAAAATCGAAGAAGCCCAAGCGCTTGCAGAACAGAGTGAACTCGAAATGCGACTCGCCATAGCCAAATCTGAAAACGAAAAGGCAAAAATCGAAGACAAGAAACTCGAAGAATCTCTCCGTGCCGACGAAGAACGCAAAGTCCTGTACCAGAGCATTCTCGAAAAGGAATCTAAGAAGTAAGGAGCCGCAAAGATGAAGACGATTAAGATTTTGACTCTCGGCGCCCTCGCCGCATCCATGAGCTTTGCCGCAGATGCACCTTCTGTCACCCCTGTTGACCAGTGCAGACTCGCTCTCGACAATGCCAAAACCAATTTGCCATCCAATGCTTACGCCGCAAAGCTTACGCTTGCCGAAGGCTATGGCACGCTCAATGCCCTCGAAACAATTTATGCGGATGACGATGAATCCAAGCTGATCCCGACATTCTTGGAAAACTGCCAGAAATACGCAGAAATCGCAAAGCTCCAGGGCGAAACCCAGGCTATCCAGAATCACATTGCAGAAAACTGGGAAAAGCGCGCAGCCACAAACCGCACCATCGAAGCAATCCAGGAACAGATTGGCGAAGCTCGTAGCGGTAAGGTCTCGGACCTCGAAGCTGAAAAGCAGGCCATCAAGGCCCAGAAAGACAAGCTCGAAGCCAGCAAGAACGAAGCTATGGACAAGTTAAACGCCCTCCAGTCCCAGATGATCCAGGTAACGAAGGACGCTCGCGGTATCATCCTCTCGATGTCCGATATCTTGTTCGACGTGGGCCGTGCCACCTTGAAGACCGACCTCATGACAAGCCTTGCTAAGATTGCCGGGATCCTCTCCGTTTACCAGCAGTTTGACGTGTCCATCGAAGGAAACACCGACAACACCGGTTCTGAAGAATTCAACATGACGCTTTCTCAGCAACGTGCAGAAAACGTGATGAACTTCCTCGTGGAACAGGGCATTGCCGAAACCCGTCTCACCGCCAAGGGTCTTGGCATGACCATGCCGATTGCGGACAACTCCACCAAGGAAGGTCGCCAGAAGAACCGCCGCGTGGATCTCGTTATCACGGACCGTACGCAGAAAGTGAAGTAGTTCGGTAAACCGAATAAGACAGGAGTCGCCCCGGCCTTAGGTCGGGGTCTCTTTTATACAGGAAAATTCATCAACTTTTTGATAGAAAAGCCTTTTAATCAAGTCTATTTTTTCTAGATTTAGTCACGTAACTTTTAAACCGGCGGCGCAAGTCGCCAATCAAAAACAAGAGGTAAAACAAATGGCAGTTTCTTACAAGGAACTCGGCTTGGTTAACACCAAGGAAATGTTTGCTAAGGCAGTTAAGGGTGGCTATGCTATCCCGGCTTTCAACTTCAACACCATGGAACAGATGCAGGCCATCGTGCAGGCCGCCGTTGAAACCAAGTCTCCGGTGATCATGCAGGTCTCTAAGGGTGCTCGTAACTATGCTAACGGCACCATCCTCCGCTACATGGCTCAGGGTGCTGTTGAATACGCCAAGGAACTCGGCTGCGCAAATCCGCAGATCGTGCTCCACCTCGACCACGGTGACTCTTTCGAACTCTGCAAGGAC
>Ga0256407_10015081_pt1 | contig 10025 bp, 7 predicted proteins | sample RumenRJG_04DNA_FD_193489 | JGI IMG/M metagenome (GOLD analysis project Ga0256407, IMG submission 193489) | Bovine rumen microbial communities from Lethbridge, Alberta, Canada - RJG_04 | ecosystem: Host-associated > Mammals > Digestive system > Stomach > Rumen | place: Canada: Alberta | collected...
AAAGAATGCGTCCACTCCACTTTCAAACATATCCTGAACATCAGCCTCGGTTGCAGTTTTGACCATAGAGCCATTCTCTGCAGACTGGATATAGAACAATCCAAAATCATACGTTTCACGTTCCAACAGGATGTCTAGAATATATGGACTGTGGGTTGAGATAAAGAGTGTATTACCTTCTTGCCCCTTAATCTTATTCAGAAGCGTCTTCATGAGTATTTGCTGCGTGGGTGGAAACAGATTCTCTTCAGGTTCTTCCAAGAAGACCTCACAATGATGAATTCGTGATAAACTGCGAAGGTTTTTCAACAACCACAACGTCATATCCGGGTTTGGTATAAACTCCTTCTCCAGGCCGGTTTCTTGATTAATGGTCCCATATTTTGGATTTTTTACGAAAGCCTCACCTATGTTCTTAGCATAAAAATCAACCAATGAGTCTACCAACTTTTCTATTTCCGACTTATGCTTTACCGAGTTGTCTTCGCGCTCGCGATACTTTTTACTGGTAATATTGACCAAATGCACATAAAGGGGTATCAATGATTGAAGACCACTTGAAACATTCGTAAATGGAAGAATACGTCCATCCTTCATCTTTACATAGTCCGTATCACTACTTTCGTCATAATGATATGCCACGTCAAGATTAAGAATCAACTCATCATCTGCAACTGATTTTCTGGCATCCGACCAGTCTGCCATAAAGTCTTGAATATTCTCAGCAACCGACTTTACCTCAAACCAGTTAGGGATGACGGCCACCAAATTTCTTTCTGCGGGAATGTAACTTACCTTGGGGCGCTTGTAATCCCATCTTTTCTCCTTCCACTCATACGAAAAGCCGTGTTCGTTGTCGTAAGAGAATTTTATGAAATCCGACTCATATCCTATATATGTATTATCATGTGCATATCCATTCAAGCGATGGAAGTTCATCAGTTCTTCTAAAAACACGCCATTCTTCTCAAAGCGCTTCGCGTTCTGTTCTATAGCTATGCGTTTCTCCACCCAAGTGCAGAAGCATGACACCTTCAAAACACAACTTTTACCTATGCTTTGCTCACCAATAATGATATTTACATCTTGAAGCAAGATGTCAGCCTTCATTATTGGTCCGAAATCGCGTATTATTATTCTCTTCATATTTGTTTCTAATTCTTCTTTATACTTTAAGCTACAGGAGTCGCTTACTATTGTAAACGGCTTGTCACTTGTATAGCCTCAGCCCCTTTATTGGTATGACAAGTGGTATGACAAGGGACAGGTACGTGTCATAACTTTCATAAAAAGTATCCCCCAAAACACCTGACGTCATCAATACTGATGTCACAAGGATGTTATACTACAACGCCAAAGCCGGTTCCCTTACTTTTCCCAATGAACTAACAAGTCCTTCAATGTTTACTCGTGATGTCAAACGCTTGCGCATCATAGGCTGGGCTCCCCTAGACAATAATATTGGATTGCCTTTGGCTGAATCTGGTATTTGTTCATAACGGGGAACAAATAAGGACTTACCCATACTGATGGTCTTCAAACCTGCATCAAGGCTACCACCTGTGTCTCCGGCTTCCACCACAAACATAGCATCGCTCAAAGCAATTATAGTATTGTTTCGATGCATAGCTCGAGATGCCATCCATCCGTCATGCGGCATAAACTCACTGACAACAAGCACGCGATTCCAATCCCAGTCGGCCTTGATTTCTTCTTTCACATGGAAAGCATCTATTCCTTCGGGCAACACGATAATGGTACTGCCGCCACTCTGCAATGCAGCACGATGGGCTGCCATATCTACACCACCAGCATAGCCAGACACGACACAGATGTCCTGCTCGGCCAACTGACTGGCACAGTCGCGAGCTATCCAAAGCCCTTTCTCGGAGGCCTTGCGGGATCCACTGAATCCCACCTTGGCTTTCTGCAAAAGACTCAGGTTCCCCATACAAGATAGTACTGTCGGGGTATTCTGACGCAACAGCGTTATCAGAATTTGGGGATATTGCGGTGCAGGAACGGCCATATATGAAACATCGGGGGTGCGTTGGCTCAAAGAATAGTAATTATCAAACTGGCGCTGTTGTTCCTCCGTAAGCTGATCACGAAGGGTGTGCTCCAACTCTCCAGCAGTACCTACCTTGTTTTGGACGGCAAAGAGCATACGATTTGACTGTACAGTCCCCACGCCCTTAACAGCAAGTAGCCTGTATATCACTTCTATTGTATCTTTACTGGTCCAATCCATAATACTACATAATTTTTAATTACCCAACGACTTCACTAACGCCATACCAAATACACGCTTGGCACCAGCCTCCTTCATCTTCATTGCTATGTACTGCATTGTCACCCCTGAATGATATAAATCGTCCACCAAAAGGATTGTTTTCCCATTGAGGTCAAGTTCATCCGCAAATGTCAATCCCCACGACTGTATCATGTCAAGTTTTTCGTCAGCTGTCTCGACATCTTTCAAACTGCCGTTTTTGCTCTGCCAACTCACTTTTTCCGAAATATCTTCAAAATCAAACCTTGTAAGACCTGCTATTAGTTCACGCATAAACGGCTTGCTGCTGGGAACAGCACAGATGTAGTCGGCTAATTTGAAATATGGTAACTCTTCAAGTCGATTTTGGAGTTCGGTCTGCAGCGCAGACTTGTTGGCGGAAGTATCTCTATTCCCAGACTGGTATTTTACCTGATATTCGTGTTCGCCTAATACGGTTCTTACGCCAGGCTCTGACTCATGCATAGACAATGCTACAGACAGGTCAAGAGTATCACGAAGGAATACCAAGTCTTTATGTTGCTCAATAAACGCCTCAATATTGGTATACTCCCTGTCGGTAAAAATCTGCCTGTAGAAATTATTTGCATACTTTGAAGAGAATAAAAGTTTATCCAATGACAGGCAATTCTTTGCAATACATTCAAATGGTTCGTCAAATGGTAATACCAAGCGGCCAACAAGACCATCTTTACCTGTTACTCTACGAAGAGCATTAACATGATAGTTTGCAAAATTAATGCGTTTCGGGTTCTCATCTTCGATAAAATCCCGAATATCATCCAAGTCAACCTTGCGACAAGGAACGCCCATAAATCTTATTGCATCAAAGTTTATTGCCATATCATGTATCTTTTTCTTGCAAAAAAACTACTTTACTGACAGAATTTCATGCTTTTAACAGCAATTAAAACGGCTTGATGGTATGATTTATACTAAATTAGGAATACCATTCAGTTCATTCTGGATATACTCCAGAGAAGCTATCTTCTCCTTGGCCTCTTCAAGGTTCAGGCGATAAGTGTTATCGCTATTGAACTCTTCGATAGTAGCACGCTTGGTATCACCCTCCTTGAAATACTTATCGTAGTTCAAGTCGCGATTGTCGGCAGGCACAGCATAGAAGTTACCCATGTCAATAGCCTTGGCAGCCTCTTCTTTGGTGAGCAAGGTCTCATACATTTTCTCACCATGGCGGATTCCAATCACCTTGATCTCTGGTTCGACAAGCTCACCACTGGTGGTTCTTGGTGCCTGATGCTTGAAGAGGTCACGAACGGCCTCAGCCTGCGTCTGAATGGTGCAAGCGGGAGCTTTCTGTACCAGAATGTCACCATTCTTACCATTCTCAAAAGCGAACAGCACCAAATCCACGGCTTCTTCAAGAGACATAATGAAGCGAGTCATCTTGGGCTCTGTCAGCGTGATAGGATTACCCTTACGAATCTGGTCAATCCAGAGAGGAATAACACTACCACGGCTGCACATCACGTTACCATAACGTGTGCAACAGATCTTCGTGTCACCTGAAAGTCGGCTCTTTGCCACAGCAATCTTCTCCTCAATAGCCTTGGTAATACCCATGGCATTGATAGGATAAGCCGCCTTATCGGTGCTCAAACAAATTACGCACTTCACACCAGCATCAATGGCTGCATCAAGGGTATTATCTGTACCAATCACATTGGTCTTCACAGCCTCCATCGGGAAGAACTCACAACTAGGCACCTGCTTCAGAGCGGCAGCATGGAACACATAGTCCACACCCTTCATGGCATACTTCAGTGTGCTCTTGTTGCGCACATCACCGATATAGAACTTAATCTTGTTGGCCACCTCCGGCATACGCGCCTGAAAATCATGACGCATATCGTCCTGCTTCTTCTCGTCACGGGAAAAGATGCGGATCTCACCTATGTCGGTCTTCAAAAATCGGTTAAGAACTGCGTTACCGAAACTGCCTGTGCCTCCAGTGATAAGGAGGACTTTGTCTTTAAACAAACTCATATCTATTTCTTGTTATTTTATTCCTTATTTGTTTAACATCTAAAAGCTCTAAAAGCACTAAAACTATTATTGATGACCAATCTTTGTCAAGATTGCTTTGCTTAAGCAAAGGTTTTATTTTGTTTGATGAACTTCTGAAAGCAAGCTTTCAAGATTCATCCAATAAAATCAAACATCATCATCAATAATAAAAGTCTTTTTCGTTTATTCCGTGTATTTAGATGTTTAATATCTTACTATGCGCTGGGGTTTTACCTTTTGAGCGTTGAAGTTCACAAGCAGTCCTAACTTATAGCCAGTAATGGCTAAGTAGTTAATGACTTGTGCTTCGTGAACTGGAAGAAGTTCATCGACCGCTTTGAGTTCTACAACAATCTTGTTGTAACATACAAAGTCGGCAATGTACTTCTGTTCGAGCTCTTCACCTTTATACATAATGGTGAAGCTCTTTTCACGCTCAAACGGAATACCCTGAAGCTTTAGTTCTTTTTCGAGAGCTTCCTGATAGACTTTTTCCAAAAGTCCAGGGCCAAGCTCCTTATGAACCTCATAGATAGCTCCTGTTATCTTGTATGACTCCTCAGGGTATAATAGCGACATATCCTTTTACTTCAACATCGAAATAATCGAAAGGCACTAATAATTAGTCTTTTTCGTGTCTTTAGATGTTATCTTTAAAATAATGCTGTTTTAGATGTTGTCTTTTCTCCAGACCATCTTGTTGACTACGCCAACATATGACTGGATGATACGTACAACCTTCGTTGATACATTTTCATCGACATAGTCGGGGACAGGAATACCGTGGTTGCCGTCCTTGATCAACTCGACGGCAATATCAACGCTCTGGAGCAAACCCTTAGTGTCAATTCCACTCAGCACGAAGCAACCCTTGTCCAATGCCTCGGGACGCTCTGTTGAGGTGCGGATGCATACAGCAGGGAACGGATGGCCTACGCTCGTGAAGAAGCTGCTTTCCTCGGGCAAGGTGCCTGAGTCTGAAACGACTGCAAAGGCGTTCATCTGAAGACAGTTGTAGTCGTGGAATCCGAGAGGCTCATGCTGGATGACCCTTTCATCCAACTTGAATCCTGTTGCCTCCAGTCTCTTTCGGCTACGCGGGTGGCAGCTATAGAGAATCGGCATATCATACTTCTCAGCCATCTTGTTAATGGCATTGAACAACGAAAGGAAATTCTTCTCTGTATCAATATTCTCTTCACGATGTGCCGACAGCAAGATATACTTACCCTTCTCTAATCCAAGGCGCTGGTGAATATCGCTAGCCTCTATCTCTGCAAGGTTGTTATGCAGCACCTCAGCCATTGGAGAACCTGTTACGTAGGTACGCTCCTTGGGCAGACCTGTGTCGGCCAAGTAACGACGAGCATGCTCTGAATAAGCCATGTTGACATCGCTGATGATATCTACAATGCGACGGTTGGTTTCCTCAGGCAGACACTCGTCCTTACAGCGGTTACCAGCTTCCATGTGGAAGATGGGGATATGCAAGCGCTTCGCGCCAATCACAGACAAGCAGCTATTGGTATCACCCAATACCAGAACTGCATCTGGCTTCACTTCCACCATCAGCTGGTAGCTCTTGGCAATGATGTTACCCATGGTCTCGCCAAGGTCGTTACCTACTGCCTCCATGTACACATCGGGGTCAGCCAATTTCAAATCCTTGAAAAACACCCCATTGAGGTTATAGTCATAATTCTGACCAGTGTGTGCCAGCAACGTATCGAAATACTTGCGGCACTCATTGATGACAGCCGCTAAACGTATTATCTCTGGTCTAGTGCCCACAATAATGAGCAACTTCAGTTTACCATTATCTTTAAATTGTGCCATATCGTTTACTTTACAGGATCAAAAAATGTATCTGGTTTGTTTGGATTAAAGATTTCGTTGCAATACATCACTGTTATAAGGTCTTCTGTATCGCTCAGATTAATGATATTATGTGTATAGCCAGGGAGCATGTGTACAGCTTCAATCTTTTCACCGCTTACTTCCCATTCCAAGACCTTACCATCAGGATCATTCAGATTTCTCTGCTGAATCAGTCCATGGCCTTTCACCACAATAAACTGCTCGAACTTGGTATTGTGCCAGTGCTGTCCCTTCGTGATACCTGGCTTAGAGATATTGATACTCACCTGCCCCGCATTCAGCGTATGTACCAGCTCAGTGAAAGAGCCTCTTTCATCCACATTCATCTTCAGCGAGAATGCGGTTTTCTCGTAGGGCAGGTAACTCAGATAGGTGCTATACAACTTCTTTGCAAAGCTATTAGCAGGAATCTCAGGAATCATCAATGTTTTTGGCTGCTCTGCAAAGCTCTTCAGTAACTCTACAATCTCGCCCAAAGTAACATGGTGCGTAATCGGGCAATAGCAATACTTACCGTCTGCCTGCGGCAGAACGCCAAGACCATCAAACTCACAATGATGCTCTTTTCCTTCCAGTCCAGCAATCATCTCGTCAACAAGGTCATCAATATAAAGCAGTTCCAACTCTACACTTGGGTCATTGACCGTATAAGGCAGGTCATTGGCGAATGCATTGCAGAAAGTAGCTACGGCTGAGTTGTAGTTAGGACGACACCACTTACCGAACAGATTTGGGAAGCGGTACACAAGCACCTTGGCGCCAGTTTCCTTGCTATAATCGAGGAACAAGTCTTCACCTGCCTTTTTACTGCGGCCATACTCAGAGTTGCCAAAACGTCCTGTCAAACTGGCCTGTTGGCTGCTGCTCAGCATCACGGGGCAAGTATTCCCGTACTTCTTCAGCGTATCGAGCAGCGTTGAAGCGAATCCAAAGTTCCCTTCCATGAACTCACTCTGCTCCTTCGGGCGGTTCACACCCGCCAGATTGAACACAAAGTCGCAATCCTTGCACCATGCATCCAATTCCTCAGGTGTAGAGTCCAAATCATACTCAAACACCGCGTCTACAGTCAGTCCTGGATGCGTCTTATCCTTCCCTGTCTGTATGTTCTTCAATGCCCAACAGAAGTTCTTACCAACGAACCCCTTTGCACCAGTTACTAATATTTTCATTATCTTGTATTTATTATTTCAGCCTTAACTAAAATGGCCTTTGACCTTTTATAAATGAACTTGGCGAACCGATAAGGTCACGATGATGGTACAATCCCATGATAATGACTGGTTGAATTTTATTCGACCTTTTCTCGCCATGCCATAGTCCAAACGAGTTTGGCTCTGGTCATTTGGCTTAACGAAAAGGTTCAATATCGTCCTTTGTGACTTCCAGCTGCGGGCGAAGAAGTTCTACTATCATATCCATATTGTTCATTTCATCACAAGAGACCTTGCTCATCACGAACTCACGCAGGATGAAATTGATTGCCGCCTCGTTAATCGTATCGCTATAGCCCAAAGGCTTCAGCCAAGCCTTCATCTCCTCTATCGTATGAACATTCTTGAGACCTACGCAACAAGCGACTTACGTCGAGTCCCCTTCAGGATCTCCTCCTTCAATGGCTCCGTCACTTGACTATTGTCTTCCTCCTTCGCACCTCGGCAAATCAAGCGAGCTCATTTGCACTCGGTTTGGCGTCAGTTATCTTGATATTCTTGATTTTGTCATTATATGTAACTATTCAATACCTCAATTAGCGCTTAGACACCACAGTTCCATCAATAAATTTGAACTCAAAGTCTTTGTACGCTTCCCAAAACTCTGGACTCAGTTTCTCTATCATTTCCTTTCGTGTTCTTTTTCCCGGCAATACTACTAAATTATCTATTTTCATTGCTGTCACCAGAACAGTCCACCCTTCCATCACCCCGCGGTAATAGTCGGGCATGGCATCCCTACACTTTTCTATCTCTACGCGGTCTTTCGGTGTCAGTTCACGGGGTGCGACATATGCTAACAACATCATGCCCTTCTTGTCCTGCATCCAGTCGTAACCGAAATCGAAGAATTGGAAGTTAGACCTTTTGTTGTCAAAGCCATTAATATAGGTCTCTGGCTTTCGTTCCAAATGTCTATCTATCGAATATAATCCGTGTACGGGGTGTATAGTCCTTGCATCTTGATCGAAAAGTGCCATATAGGCATTGGAGAAGGCTGTTACACGATAGGCCCGTGTACCTTTTATCTCCAAATTGATATGCTCGTATCGTTTCAAAGCATTGGTCAGTCGTTCGGGGACCAGCGGGTAGAGATTGGATACAAGGTCATATTCCTTGAAGCATTCACAATCGTTGGGAGTGGGTACCAGATACTTCATACTATGGAAATAGCCTTCATTTTCTGGTAAGTGGCCACCTTGCTTCGTGTGAATCCTGACGTTATTGTCCCTATCAATGGTTATCTCGTCGGCTGCAAACAGTTTAGCTATGACCAGTTTGGAGGTCAGCAGGTCTAGTCGATGATAGTCGTATGCCGGTATTTCAAGTGTTTCTGCCTTCATGAAATTGGAGATAGTTATGTCCTGTTTCATCAATGATGAGACCCCCGGCCACTTAAACTGCCCTAATTGTGAGTCTGACAGATAATTAACAAACAGGACCTCGGCTTGTTGCATCCTATCAAAAACATACTTCCAGATAAGATTGACAAGGGCAGTGTCGGCTGCCAAGTCGTACTTTTCAATGTGCTGCTGCGCAATGGTTACAAGTTCTTGGATAGCTTTGAAGGCTATCTGTTTGTATATATCTTCATCACCCTTATGGTAGTGGATGATACTCTGCCTATCTACTGACAATTGAGGTTTGAAACTGCCTGTAAAATTAAGACTACCGTTATGCGTAAGAAAACTATAATAGAAATCTTCTATACGTGACTGACGGTCATCAACGCCAATGCCATCAACGGTTATGGTTGAACCCGTTACCTTCAATAGATGGAAAAGATGTGAATCATCATCAAGAGCAGGCATACCTGGGAGCGGTAGAGCTATCAGTGATTTATATTCTATACCATCCTGTTCTGCATGAATAGGATAGTGCTGCAGATAGTTTTGTATATCAACAAGTAAGTCACCATTCGAAGTAAACATCCGACGGAATATCAGGGTGTTGATAAACGCCCGGTCATCGTCCGTAATACCCATGTCGCCTACCTTCAGAGCAAAGGGTTTGTCATAGATTGGAAGTTCAGTACCGTCATCACATCGACATACGACTTCAATATTCGTTGGTTTCTTTATCACAAAGGCATTTACCATTTTATAGATATTACCTTCCCACTGATTATAGAGTTCTCTATAACTCTCAAACTCGTTGGGGAGCACATTTACACGCTCATACTGCAATACCAATCCAAGTTTATCAATATGGACGTTATTGATCTTGTTGGCGTACTCGGGCTTCAGCAAGAGCTTGACAACGGTTCCAGACAGCCGAATGCGTTCTTTCTCTACCTCTCTGGGAGTACGGTAGTAGAAAAATTCCTGCGGTCCGTCTATGCAACAGGCAAGGACTTCATGTGCATCTGCTGTCTTAGTAAGTATCTCTATCCGGTCGGCAATCATAAAGCAGGAGAGAATTCCTATACCAAACTGGGAGGTGGGAACGAAATCGGTGTTCCATGTTGCTTGCTCGCGATAAAAGTGGGTCAGCGGATTTTCCCGGTTGGCAGGTGCAGGCTAATCAAGAATAAAGTGTGGCCAGTCTGTACATGAAGAACTTGATGTCCCCGACACCTCTGAACTGAGTCCTGAAAGCCTTGATTTTTGCAT
>Ga0256407_10015083_pt1 | contig 10025 bp, 9 predicted proteins | sample RumenRJG_04DNA_FD_193489 | JGI IMG/M metagenome (GOLD analysis project Ga0256407, IMG submission 193489) | Bovine rumen microbial communities from Lethbridge, Alberta, Canada - RJG_04 | ecosystem: Host-associated > Mammals > Digestive system > Stomach > Rumen | place: Canada: Alberta | collected...
TCGTGCCGACTATCGTCATAAGAAACAGTCGGGTGGTGCAGGTCAGTTCGGTGAGGTACACCTGATTGTGGAGCCTTACACCGATGGTATGCCCGATCCTACCAGCTTCACCATCAACGGCCAGGAGTTCAAGATGAACATCAAGTCGAAGGAAGAGAAAGATCTGGAGTGGGGCGGTAAGCTCGTCTTCATCAACTCAGTGGTGGGTGGTGCCATCGATATGCGTTTCATGCCTGCTATCCTGAAGGGTGTGATGGAGCGTATGGAACAGGGTCCGTTGACTGGTTCTTATGCCCGCGACGTCCGTGTGATTGTCTATGATGGTAAGATGCACCCCGTTGACTCTAACGAGCTCTCATTCATGCTGGCAGCCCGTAACGCCTTCTCAGCAGCCTTCAAGGAGGCTGGTCCTAAGGTGCTCGAGCCTATCTACGATCTCGAGGTACTCGTTCCTGCCGACTACATGGGTGATGTGATGTCCGACCTTCAGGGCCGTCGTGCCATCATCATGGGTATGGACTCAGAGAGTGGTTACCAGAAGCTGACGGCAAAGATTCCTCTCAAGGAACTGGCCAGCTATTCAATCGCCCTCTCTTCACTGACCGGTGGTCGTGCATCGTTCACCACCAGCTTCTCAAGCTACGAACTGGTTCCGAACGACATCCAGCAGGCGCTCATCAAGGAGCACGAGGCAGAGATGAAGGAAGAAGATTAGTTTTTATATATTTAATCAAGGAAATCCCGCAGGCATTTGCCTGCGGGATTTCTTATTTTCAATTAAAATTTTCAATTTTGTTAAATATTAAAAATCTATGGCTAAAATTTAACAAATACCTTTTGCGATTTTAAGATTTCTCTTATCTTTGCAACAGAATTGACAAACAACAATGAAGAAAAGTACCATTTGGATCATAGCAATCGTCATGGGCCTCTCGTTCGTAGGGCTCCTCTACCTTCAGATATCTTACATCGAAGAGATGGCCAAGATGAAGAAGGAACAGTTCGACGAGTCTGTGAACCGTAGCCTCTATCAGGCCTCTCGTAACCTTGAGATGAACGAGACGCTTCGCTATCTGGAGAAAGATGTCAAACAGACAGAACGTAAAGCCTTCCATCAAGACTCCCTGATGGTCGATGGTCTCGATGGCACTATCAAACAGAGCCATCAGTATGCTGTAGCAGCCGACGATGGTACGGTCTATTCATCCTTCGAACTGAAGACCTTTGCCATCAAACCGGCTAATGTGCCCAAGGCCATGATCCTCCGTACCGACAAGAACTCCATCTCAGAGGCTTCCAAGTCGCTTCAGGAGATTGTACGTAACCGCTATGTCTATCAGAAGGCCCTCCTCGACGAGGTGGTCTATAACATCCTCTATACCGCCAGCGACAAACCCCTGAAGGAGCGTATCAACTTCAAACTGCTCGATCAGGATATCCGTGCCGAGCTGATGAATAATGGTATCAATATCCCCTATCATTTCCGGGTAGAGACAGCCGATGGTCGAGAGGTCTATCGTTGTCCCGACTATTCCGAGGAAGGGGAGGAGTACACCTATAGGAAAGAACTCTTCCGCAACGACCCCTCACCGAAGATGGGTGTGGTCAAGATCCATTTCCCCAACATGAACTCCTACATCTTCTCGAGTGTCAGGTTCATGATTCCCGCCGTGGTGTTCACGGTGGTGCTGCTCATCACATTCATCTTCACCATCGTTGTCATCTTCCGTCAGAAACGTTATAATGAGATCAAGAACGACTTCATCAATAACATGACGCACGAGTTGAAGACACCTATCTCCAGCATCTCACTGGCAGCTCAGATGTTAAGCGACGCCTCTGTCGATAAGTCTCCCGCCCTGATGACTCATCTCGGTGGTGTCATCATCGATGAGTCCAAGCGTCTGCGCTTCCTCGTCGAGAAGGTGCTTCAGATGTCGATGTTCGACAGAAAGACTGCAACGTTTAAGAAGAAGGAGTTGGATCTCAATGAGTTACTCGAGAGTATTGCCAGTTCGTTCACCCTCCGTGTTGAGCATACAGGTGGTAAGATCTACACCGAGATCGAGGCTGTCGATTCAGCCCTCTTCGTCGATGAGGTCCATTTCCAGAATGCCATCACCAACCTGCTCGACAATGCTGTCAAATACCGCAAACCCGATCAGCCGATCGACATTTATATCCGTACCTGGAACGAGAAAGACCGTCTCTGTTTCTCTATCCGCGACACCGGTTTAGGCATCAAGAAGGAGAACGTCAGGAAGATCTTCGACAAGTTCTATCGTGTCCACACGGGCAATGTCCACGATGTCAAAGGCTTCGGTCTCGGTCTTGCCTACGTCAAGAAGATCATCACCCTCCACGATGGTGACATCAAGTGTGAGTCCGAACTGGGTAAAGGTACCACCTTCACCATCAGTCTGCCCACGCTTCAAGAAGATGAATCATAGTATTAATATATAAAACAAGAACAATTATGGACGACAAACTGAAAATTTTGCTTTGCGAGGACGATGAGAACCTCGGAATGCTGCTCCGTGAGTATCTACAGGCCAAAGGTTTCACCGCAGAACTCTGCGCCGATGGCGAGGCAGGCTTCAAGGCTTTCCTGAAGACCAAGTTCGATATCTGCGTCCTCGACGTGATGATGCCCAAGAAAGACGGCTTCACCCTGGCACAGGAAATCCGTTCAGCCAACACCGACGTACCCATCATCTTCCTGACAGCCAAGACCCTGAAGGAAGATATCCTCGAAGGTTTCAAGATTGGTGCCGACGACTATATCACCAAACCCTTCTCTATGGAAGAACTGGTGCTCCGCATCGAGGCTATCATACGTCGCACCAAGGGCAAGAAGAGCAAGGAATCAACCGTCTATCGCCTCGGTAAGTTCACGTTCGATACCCAGAAACAACTCCTCAGCACCCCTGAGAAGCAGACGAAGCTCACCACCAAGGAGAACGAGCTGCTCGCCCTGCTCTGCAGCCACTCTAACGAGATCCTGCAGCGCGACTTCGCCCTGAAGACCATCTGGATCGACGACAACTACTTCAATGCCCGTTCGATGGATGTCTATATCACCAAGTTACGTAAGCACCTGAAGGCCGATCCGCAGATTGAGATTATCAATATCCATGGCAAGGGATACAAGCTCATCACCCCAGAGGAAGAATAACCCCATCGGAGTGGCGCTGGTAGCAGCTGGCGCCCTCCTCTTGGTCGTAGGCTATGTGCTCGGCTGGACGTCCAGTAATCTGGTACTTCTGGCCGGGCTCTTGCTCGTCATTGCCGGTGCAGTTCTCCATGTCAGGGCCCTCAAAGCAGACGAGAAGTATTAAATAATCTTAAAACTCGCTTGCCTCTCGCGTCTTACGACTCACCTCTCGAAAAAAATATGTACCTTTGCACCCGCTTTTCGGAGCACATTATTAATTTTTTATTTTAATTTAGTATGAATCAATACGAAACCGTTTTCATTTTAACTCCCGTTTTGTCTGATGAACAGATGAAGGAAACGGCCGCAAAATTCAAGAAGGTTCTCACCGATAATGGTGCTGAGATCCTGAGCGAAGAGGCCTGGGGATTGAAGAAGATGGCTTATGCTATTCAGAAGAAGTCAACAGGTTTCTACTGCCTGGTAGAGTTCAAAGCAGAGCCATCAGTGATTAAGACACTGGAGACCGCCTTCCGTCGTGATGAGAAGGTCATCCGTTTCCAGACTGTTAAACTTGACAAGTATGCCGTGGAGTATGCTGAGAAGCGCCGCGCTAAGCTTGGTAAAAAAGAGGAGGCTTAAACTATGGCACAGCAAGACACAGAAATCCGTTATCTGAACGCTCCTTCTATCGATACGAAGAAGAAGAAGTACTGCCGTTTCAAGAAGAGCGGTATCAAGTACATCGACTACAAGGATCCCGAGTTCCTGAAGAAGTTCCTCAACGAGCAGGGTAAGATTCTTCCCCGTCGCATTACCGGAACATCTCTGAAGTACCAGCGTCGTGTGGCTCAGGCCGTTAAGCGTGCCCGCCAGATTGCCCTGCTGCCTTACGTAACCGATTTGATGAAATAATTGAAGGAGGACGCAAGATTATGGAAATTATACTGAAAGAAGATATTATCGGTCTGGGATTCAAGAACGATATCGTGAACGTTAAGTCCGGCTATGGTCGCAACTACCTCATTCCTCAGGGAAAGGGTGTGATTGCTTCTCCTTCAGCCAAGAAGATCCTCGCAGAGAATCTGAAGCAGCAGGCTCACAAGCTCGCCGCTCAGAAAGCAGCTGCTGAGGAGAAGGCTGCCCAGCTTGCCGACGTGGCTCTCGAGATTGCAGCTAAGGTCAGCGCTACCGGCCAGCTCTATGGTTCAGTAGGTGCTGCTCAGGTTGCCGATGAGCTCGCTAAGCTCGGTAAGGAGGTTGATCGTAAGATCATCACCATGAAGGATGCCAAGAAGGTGGGCGACTATGTGGCTCTCGTACACTTCCACAAGGAGGTAACTGTCGAGCTCCCTGTTAAGGTCGTTGCCGAGAACGCTGCTGAGCTGCAGGCTGCTGCAGAGGCCGAGGCTGCCATCAAGGCTGCTGCTGACGCTAAGAAGGCTGCTGCTGAGACAGAGGTTGCTCCCGAGGAGACAGAGGCTGAGGCTGAAGTTGCCGAGGAGGAAGCTCCCGCAGAGGCATAAACCCGTAAAATTATTAATAATAACATGCTGTAAGGCATCATTATTTATTATGACGCTTCCCGGAGGTCTTTCGATCTCCGGGATTTTTTTCTCCCTCTAGGGCCAGGCCCTTTTAGGAGGTTTTGCCGTTTCACCTCCTAAAAGGGCCTGGCCCTAGAGGTCAAATATTTCCGAGATAGACGTTCCTGATGCCCTCTTCTTCGGCCACGCGCTTAGCAGCCTGAAGAGTCGAAACGGGCGTTGGCGGGATATCTTGCATCTTGTAACGGGGGAAGAAACGACTGAAATGCAGGGGATTGTCGGCCAGACCGTTGTCTGCTATCCAGCGGCACATCTGCCGGATCATCAGCAAGTCATCGTTAACTCCCGGGATGATGAGATTCGTCAGTTCTATCCACACCCCAGCATCACGCATGGCCAGAATCGAGTCGAGTACAGGTTGCAGATGTCCGCCACTCACCTTCATATAGATATCGTCGCTGAATGACTTCAGGTCGATATTGGCAGCATCGAGATAGGGTAGGAGGTCTTTCAGTGGCTCCTGACAGATGTAGCCTGCTGTGACGAGAATGTTCCATAGACCTTTTTCGTGAGCCAGTTTGGCTGTGTCGGTGATGTATTCCAGATACGTCAACGGCTCCGTGTAAGTGTAGGCGATGCCAGGACAATGATGCTCCAGACAGATTTCTACAATCTGCTTTGGCGAGAGACTGTAATGTCCTACGTCGGATGGTGACACCTGAGAGATTTCATGATTCTGACAGTTCAGACATCGGAAGTTACAACCCGTACAGGCGAGTGAGAGACAAGTCGTTCCCGGATGAAAGTGATGTAAAGGTTTTTTTTCGATAGGATCGATGGCAAGCGAACAGGGTTTTCCATATACCTCACTAATCAGTACACCATCCTGATGACGTCGGCTACGACAGATACCAGTCTTGCCGTTTGCGATATGACAGTGGTGTGGACAGAGCAGACACTCCACCTGTCCATTGTCCAACTTCCGATAATACTTACACTCCATCAGAATACAATTGCTTCATACACATATAGTTCTGCATCTCTCCAACCGTCCCAGCCGATGCCTGCCTTGTCCTGTGCACAATGACCTACAAACTCCTCCTTCGTCCAGTTTACCTCATCGGCCACCTGTGGCAGAAACGTTCCACTGCGATATCCCTTACGGATATAGATGCCATGACGATGCAACTCAAACTCATCCAGACTATGGATGCGTCGCATGGGCGTAAGTACAGAAATTTCAATATCAATATCCTCCAGTTCTTCCTTGCCGACAGGCATGAAACGAGGGTCTTCAAAGGCCGCTGCACGCGCCATCTCAGCCACAATCTCGAGCAGAGGCACATCCTCGCCAAAGTGTCCGATACAGCCACGAAGTCTCCCATGCTTATGCAACGACACGAATGCGCCGCACTTTGAATGGAGCGTTGAAAATCGAGAATCTAACGGGGGCAGTGAGATGGATTTCCCGTCCAGTGAATCCTTGATACTCTTCAGGGCCGTCTCTTTCAGCATTCTCTTCTCCTCGTCGGATAGCATAAACGTTTGCGATGCCCCTCGAAGAATAGCAAACGCATGATAGCCCACAACCCGTGAATGATCGTAGTTGTCAATATCCCCAGAGTTCTGGTACAGCAGATGCTTCACCTCATACGTCCTGTCCATCATGAGCATCAGTGTGACAATAGCCAGTTCTCCGCAGGCACTCGTAGCCAGATTTCGCTTACCACTATGGGCATTCTCCTCCAGCACGGCCATAAACTGTTCCACATCCCCCGTCTCAATAGCCTTTCCAGTCTTGGCATCCACCTCGCAGGCATCCTCATACGAGGGATAATGAGAGAAGTCGCTGCTGATGATAAACAAGTTCTCCTCCGTGAAATACGGCTTCAGCACCTCAGCTATCTCTTTGAGTTTCCGATAGTCGTTGGTAGAGATGATAATGGGCACGATGGCAGGTACACTATCTTCGCCGAATCGTCTTTGAAGGAATGGCAACTGCACCTCCAGACAGTGCTCCCTGTCGTGCGCCTTGGGCTGATACGAGAACACACCATTCGAGGCCGTCAGTTTGAGAGCCGTCTCTCGATCCACCCTCACGTTTCCCAGAGGTGTCGCATAGAAGTCAGCCTCCGTATTCACCGATGCCCCGTTGAGCCATTCATGATGACTTGGCCCTAGCAGGAAAATACGTTTGTAGGGCTTGTCCGTGGGTATCGACATATAGGCGGCAGCAGCGACATTCCCAGAGAAATAATACCCGGCATGAGGCACTATCAGTGCTGCCACATTATTATATATACTACAGTCCCGATGCAGAGCCAGAAAACTGTCCACCTCCTCGCTCAGTTCCTTTGCATCGCCTGTGTAGAATCTATTGGCTTGCGTCGCAGGTCTAATCATCCTTTTTTCCATATTGTTTTAAATCACTTTGCAAAGATAAGGAAAAAAGTCAATAGTCACTAGTTTTTTCCCTTTTTTCTCCCTCTAGGGCCAGGCCCTTTTAGGAGGTAAAGTGGAAAAATCTCCTAAAAGGGCCTGGCCCCAGAAGGAGATTTTTGGGTGAAAAGCAGTCAAAAAGGTTGGTAAATAAACTTTTTTGCGTGTTTTTCAAAAATAATTCCATTTTTATTTGGTGGAATCAAAAATACGTGTTACCTTTGCCTCAGTTAACCGAGAAGTTGACACTAGGGAAAGCGCACCCTATAAAAATGATGATACAATAAAGATATATAACAGTGTCCTAATGCCTTAGGCGGAAGCTATTGAGGACAATGGACCTACTATGAATAACATTTACCAAATAGTAATCCCCCTCTCGGTAAAACGAGAGGGGTACTATGAAAAACTGTTAACCTTGGGGGAGCTCTTTAGTAGACTCCCCCGCTTTTTTCTCCCTCTGGGGCCATGTTTGGGATAATTATCAGCTCTCTGCTGAAGTTATTGATATGGCTCCTACTCAGCGCAAGAATATTTATGGCGATTATAAAGAAGAAATCGCAGAGATATTAGTGGATAAATACAGATGAAAGTTTTTCTTGATACGAACTCCCTCTGGGGCCAGGCCCTATTAGGAGGTGAAGTGGAAAAATCTCCTAAAAGGTCCTGGCCCCAGAGGGGGATTTTTGGGTGAAAAGCGGTCAAAAAGGGTGGAAAAGGAACTTTTTTGCGCAATTTTCAAAAATAATTCGATTTTTATTTGGTGGAATCAAAAATACATATTACCTTTGCAACAGTTCAATAAACGAACTATGAAAAATGCTTACTAGAGGGAGTCTCGTGAAGAGGCTCCCTCGCTTTTTTTCCTCAGATGAAAGAAGATACCACACATCTTGTCGCATGCTAACCTCCTAAAAAGACCTGGCCCCAGAGGGGGATGAAAAAAGAATTTTAGGTTAATATGTAACTTTTATTTGGTTAATCCGAAATAAAACCGTACCTTTGCACCCGAGTTCGCGCAGTGCTTGCTTTTAGGGCAGCGATGGTGTGGCCAAGACTTATTGGAACAGCGTCTTACCGCGCTATGTTTTTGAACTCTTGAACCTAGGAAATTCAATACTCCAGTCAAAAACATTGCAGAGGAGATGCTACGGGTAGGTATGAAAAGCTGTCCCGTTAGTGTGCAGAGGCTTCACCGCCATCTGGCAACTTTGTTCATATCTCTTTTGGCCACAGTGGGGGAGGAAGGGATAATGTAATAATGTAAAAATTTAAAAATGTAATAATGTAAAAATGGAGGAAATGGCTGAGATTTTTCTTTTTGGTGAAAAATCTTTGTAAAGTGTTGGATGTTAGGGGGATAGAGAGTTTCTTGAAGGGGAAGAAGGGGTATATATATGAACCCCGTATAGGAAATAGGTTATTTTCGAGAATAATGTATTTCTTAGAAGAAGTTGTAAAAGGAGGCCTTTTACCCCTTCAAATTGGGATTTGAAATTCGATTTAACGTATTGTGTTTTAGAGAGTTATCGCTCTCTTGATTACTTGGTTTCAAAAGTTGATGATTTAGTGAAGGGTTTTCCTTCAAAACGTTTTTACCGATCACCCCGCTCGAGTTATGCTCGCTTGGCTTGTCCAAGAACCCTCTTAGCCAAGAGGGCTTCAGACCACTCCTAAATCCTCGCCAATCTTTGGCAAGGACTTAACCGCTCCTCCTGTCGCTCTTACATTAAGGTATCCTCGACCCATCAGAGGGTCGGGATGTGTTTTTTTAATGGCTGTCGCGACAGCGCAGGCTGATCTAATACTATGCTAAAACACTGAGGGGAATGCCGCGCGGCAGGGGGCGCGTAGCCACCTTAGAGCGGGGTGGCGGGGGCGAGCTTAAGCGAGCGGGGGGGATATCCGCTAGGTTTTAAGCTATGCTTTTTCGATAGAAAATCCTGGGATTTCTTGGAGGATTGAAAATATTTCCTTAATTTTGCCAACGAAAATAGTGAAGAAAGGATAGATTCTATGGCAACGATAGTTTTAAATGTACCTGACGAAAGTCTGGTTTCTAAAGTTAAGCAGATATGCAAAATGCTGCAAGGCGTGACATCTGTGAAAGTGGAGAGACCTAAAAAAGTCAAGGAGGAAGACATTACTAAGACCAAAGGGTATCAGGAGGCAATGGAGGACATTGAACTCGGAAGGGTGAAAACCGCTTCGAGTGTTGATGATATGTTTAACCAGATACTTGGGGAAAATTGGCGTAATGTATAATGTTATTCGCACTAATCGCTTTGACAAGGACTTGAGACTTTGTGCAAAGCGAGGCTTGAATATGCAGTTGATATTCGATGCTATTAGCATATTGAGCAAAAATGGTTCACTTCCCCAACAATATCGCCCTCATAAACTATCGGGTAAAAGGAAGGGTCAATGGGAATGTCATATTGAACCTGATTGGCTGATGGTTTGGGAGCAGAATGATAATGAGTTGACTTTATTGTTTTTGCAAACTGGGACTCATTCTGATTTGTTCAAATAGAAGAGAAAAGTAGCTTGGAAAAAGAATTTTGTAGGTTGCAAAATAAATTTTCTAAGTTAGAAAAGGGGAGGATTTAAGTTGAAAAACGGGGGCTCGCGTGCGCGGGCGTAATTAAATAAATTTAAATTTAAATTAATTTGCCCCTATAAGGGGGCAAATAATTAATTATATAATTTAATTTAATTTAAAATTGCGGCATTTCCGGCTTTTCTTGCGGCTCGGGGCAAGGAAAGTCGGACAGTGCTGTTTTCATGTGTTGTATCTTTGCATTCGGAATTGATGAAAACGGAATTAAGGGATTATCAGATAGAGATGAGGGACAGGTTGTATGAGGCCTGGAAGAGGTGTCGGA
>Ga0256407_10015085_pt1 | contig 10024 bp, 5 predicted proteins | sample RumenRJG_04DNA_FD_193489 | JGI IMG/M metagenome (GOLD analysis project Ga0256407, IMG submission 193489) | Bovine rumen microbial communities from Lethbridge, Alberta, Canada - RJG_04 | ecosystem: Host-associated > Mammals > Digestive system > Stomach > Rumen | place: Canada: Alberta | collected...
TGCAGGTAACATCTGTTGCCCCCTGGCTCTTAGGCACATTGAAATGCCACATCAACTGTACGATACCGCCCGCATCGTGCCATTCCTTGGCAGGAGTGATGTCGGTGTAGTCAATCCAGTTGGCTGGCGAGAAACAGATGTGGATGAAGTCGTAGCAGTTCATGGCAGGATACTTGCCCGTGAGCTTATAGACTTTCTCGGCACAAGTGTTGTTCCAGTTGACATTGGCCATGACGCTGGAAATCGTCTTCTTGCCATACTGGTCCAGGAAATAGGCATACAGGTTCTTGGCAGCGTCTGTCGATGCCGTAACGGGTGTTGACGGGATGTCTGCTGCCATCGTGCCCGCTGTCGCCAATGCGAGTGCTGCAATGAGCGTTCTTAATCTTTTCATAAGCATTTATTATTGTTTGTACATTTTTTCGTCGGTAAGTTGCTTCGTTTTCTTGTTGATAATGAAACGGAAGCGCGGCCTGCATTCCTCGGGAAGGGTAGATTGGAGGGATTGCAGATGCTCGGCGTAGGTTTTCCATGCCCTGCGCGTTCGCCCTATGGCCGATTTGCGGCTGTCGGTATCTGGCTGTCCGCTGGGGATGTTGATAAGGGCTTGTATGTATAGGCTGTCGATGACGGGTAGATACTGCCATGCGCTATCGGCATCCTGGGTGTTTTCTCCGAACAATGTTTCGTCGAGCAGGTTGTTGATATGAAGTGTTTCAGGCTTTACCTTCAGCCCTGACACCTTCAATATCTCTACCCACTTGTCGTAGGCCTTAACTGCTTTTTGCGTGGCGCGGTAAAGCTCTGGGTAGTGGCGCAGAACGCCATCTACGGTGTTGTTGATGAGTGTGTCACCAGGTGTTGTCACAATGGTATCAATACTGAACTGTTCCACCTGTCCTATCAATTGAGAACTGGTGGCTTTGCGTTCTTTTTTACCTCCGCAGCCTAGCAGTAGCAGTACAGCACAGACTGCGATAATCATGGTTCTTTTGTTCATTAATCTTTTAAAGTGATAAAAGAGGCGCAACGCAGGGTTGCACCTCTTTTTTTGAATATGATGGTTTTTACTTTGCGGCAATACGTGTCAGGGTGTAGTTATCGCCCGTGATGACGAGACCACCGTTGGCAATGATGTCGTCGAGCACGTTCTGTGGGAACTTCACTTCCAACACACCCTCGTCGTCAGACAGATCATACTGTCCGGGAATCGGGTCGGGCAGGTTGCCCCAGCTGTCACCGTGACGCAGGCTGATGCAGCCCCATGCGCCGGCAGTGTTCTTCTTGTAAGTGAAGCTGATAGTGCTGCCCGCTGCTATCGTGCTCCAATCGTAGCCGCCCCATGCGAGGTCTTGGTTTCCTGCCCATCCGGCGCATACGAACTCGCCAGCCCAGAGTACTGTCTCGGGAATAGGGTAGGTCACCTTAGACAGGGTGTAGTTGTCGCCCGTGATGACGAGACCGCCGTTGGCAATGATGTCGGCCAGTACCTCCTGAGTGAAGGTTACCTCCAGCATGCCTTCGTCGTCAGAGAGATCATACTGTCCGGGGATAGGAGCGGGCAGGTTGCCCCAGCTGTCACCGTGGCGCAGGCTGATGCAGCCCCATGCGCCGGCAGTGTTCTTCTTGTAGTAGAAGCGCAGCTTGGTGCCCGGTGCGATGGTCGTCCAGTCGAAACCGCCCCATGCGAGGTCTTGGTTTCCTGCCCATCCGGCGCATACGAACTCGCCAGCCCAGATGGCTACCTCAGGAGCGTCGCTGTACATCATCACCTTGACGGTAGCTGAGAGGAATTGGTTCTGAGTGATTACGATGTTGCCATCGCCCATGTCCTCAGGAACGGTGAAGGTCAGTTGGTTGGCACTCGTGGTGTAGTCGAGGAAGTCGCCGATACCAGGCAGGCTGACACCAATAACACGGTCGAGGTTCTCACCGGTCAGGGTGATGACGTCGCCTACGCGGACATCAGTGAACTTTTCTTCGTTCACCTTAATCTCAGGCACGGACAGTACGTCGGTAGTCACGGCAGCACCGGAGTAAAGCACTAGTGAGAGTGCACCAGACTTACATTCAGCAGGAACGGTAGCTGTGATGGTCTTGTTATCAGCAGATACCGTGAAGTCAGCAGGTACACCGCCGGGGAACAGCACACTCTCAACGGTGTGCAGGTTGATACCTGTAATCTTGATTTCCTGACCGAAGTCAGCCGATGGAGTTATACTGGTGACTGAGGCAGTGATAACCTCAATAGGATCTTTGTACTCCACTTCCCATTCGGCACCGTCGTTCATCGTGATGATACCAGACTCAGCAGCCAGGGGCACACGGAGGCGAATCTCCTTGCGAGAGACATAAGTGAATTCCTCTGCAGCTACAGGAGCACCAGCTACACCTGAGGGGAAGATAACCTCGGCAATGTTATAGACATAGTCGCCCTTGATACTGATTTCGTCTTCGGCATTGAGGCCCGTGATAGGAGTAATGGAGGTCACCTCAATAGGCTCTTTGAATGTCAGCGTACCTTTAGAAGTTACGGTGTCATTGCCTGCAACCAGTTTAATTTGTCCAGGAACAGTCTCATCGGGGATGTTCACATAGATGTTCTCATTGTTAACAGAATTGAAATTGGCCTTCAGAACCTCTGCACCATTCACTTTTATAGTCTGGCCTGCACGTTCTATGGTGCCACCGGGGAATATGACTTTCTCAACAGCAGTCAGGTTAGTGCCTGTAATACGTATCTCCTGAGAGCGGGTGTTGGGGGAGGGACCAAAAGCTAGCAGGTTGATACCCGACTTGTTGTACGGGTTGGTATCGTAGTCCTTCTCACTGCAAGCTGTCAGGGATAGCCCGATAAGGGCTACCGCTAACAGGGTGAAAATATTATATAACTTTTTCATACGATTAATTCTTTATTATTTATTAGGAACAATACGGATGTTGTCAATCTTGATGATGGTCTGACAGTCTGTACCCTCAATACCACCACCATAGAGTGCCATCCAAATGCTGGCAAACGAATCCTTACTCAATGTAGAAGGGCAGAGCGCACCATTGTAAGAGTAAACAAAAGCAGCGGAAAGAGGCAGGGAAACAGTAATCCACTCATCGCCGGTATCGAAGCTGCCAGTCGTTGTCCAAGGACGATAGAGCGCACGGGGCACGGAAGGATCGTTCAGGTAAGAGTTGTCCTGAACATGTGTCTTGTTTCCGTAGGCGTCAACACCACCACCGCCAAAGGTGGTCTTGTCTGTTCCGGCAAATACAATCTGCATGGCAGCACCTTTCCAAGGATGGCTTGAAGGAATGTACATCTCGAACTTCATAGTCATATTTGCCCATCCGCTCATGTCAACCAAGTCGTAGAGACGAGGACACTCCTTGAAGGTTTCGGGATCTTCCCAGTTACCAGGCCAGTAGGCAAAAGAGTTCCAAGACTCGTCGGGCCATCCTTCATCGGCTTTACCGGAAGTGGTGACATCGCCATTGCCAAACTGCCAGTATTTACCGGAAATGCTGGTCTCGTCAGCAGCTGAAGCTGCGTGTCCATTCCATGCGTGCATATCAAGCACATAATCAGAGATACCATTGGGCGAATCGAAATCGAACATCATACCACGGGTGTCCTTATACCAGAATGCACTCTTTGAGGTTCCGTAAACAGAAGTGGCAACAATAGGACCAGCAACAGCACCATCAGGAATGATAATATCTACAGAAGTGAAATCTTCAGCGATATCTGTAATCTTTGCTGGAATCAGAGAGCCGTCTGCCGCTTGGAAGGAAATGGTCAGCGGAGTACCTGGGTCGTCAATGAAGTAGTTACCCTTCAGAGTCTGAGTGGTTCCTGCCTTGGCATACTCGTTGGCAAGTGTATTGATAACAGGAGCAGAGATAACAACCTTGAAATCGTAGGTCACAGTATCCCTACTGGTAGTAACAAAATATATCTTGTCAGTTACGGCACTGGGAACTTTACCGGGAATGGTAACAAAGAGCGCATTGTCTGTCAGCGTGCTTTGGTTGAGTGCTGCCTTTTGGTCGTTGAACCAAATCTCGTAAATGCTACGTAGATTCTCACCGATAATAGCCAGTGTGCTACCAGGGTTCGCACTGGTAACCAACTGCCCGTCGGTATATTGTGTGTCGGCAGCGTCGCTCCAAGTATGAACTTCTGAGGACATGCAGCGGATATACTTGATGGTAGGTTGTCCATCTGTGGACTCGTACTTGTGAGGCTCATCCTTACAAGAGGTCAGAGTCACGGAGCTGATGACAGCAATAGCCAACAGCAATCCTTTTGTATAGTGATTAATAATATTCATATTCTTATCGTGTTATTGTTTAGTACTTGTAAGTTGCCCGAACATCAACATGAACAGCTTCTGCATTTGTTGCGAGGTTGGGGTTGAACACCACGTCACGCTCTGTCATAGGAATAGCAAAGTATTTCTTGCCAGAATCTGAATCAGTGCGAAGCAGTTGCTCAACAAGAGGAGCGGGTTCTCTCTTCTTACTGTCTTCGAAGGCCTGCTTAGCTTCATCGGAAACCACCCAGTTACCTGTCTTGTAGTAGTTCTCGTAAATGTCATTAAGAGTACCATTACCGATAGGAATGCGTGTCTGAGACTTCAGTTCGTTAACGCAGAAGTCAGAATTATAGTAACTTACGCGGACAAAATCGTACCAGCGGTCTCCCTCGAAGGCAAGCTCCAGACGACGCTCCTTCCAGATGTCGTTGAATGAAAGGGTGGTCAGTGTTGTAAGACCGGCACGCTGACGAACATCGTTGAAAGCCTTGAGAGCTTCGGCATTGTTGGTTGTAGCTGTCTGCGGGCTGTTAGCGTTGTTAAGGAGAAGCAGGGCTTCAGCCAAAACCAGTTTTACGTCTGAAATGCGCAATAGTGGTGTTGCCAAGCTGTTGGCCATACGAGCTGCGGGATAGCCTACACCCAGCGTGTGGTCGGCATTGTCACCATAGAGGTGCTTTACAGGATATGAACCAGTGGGTGATACCAGCCAAGGTTCTTGCTTGCTAGACAGCTCAACAGAGGGGTTGTATGAGGCATCATAGATGAATCGCAAGAAATCGAAACCACCTTTGTCGGTCCAGAAATAATCATATTTATAGCCAGGAAGCATCATCGTGGCCTTCAAACGTGCATCACGGTTGTTAATCCATACGTCAGGAGTCTGATCAAGGATTTTGATGCCGAAGGCTTCCTGAAGATCAGTGCTCATACCTGCCCATTGTGCCCAGCAGTCATCATCACCAAAACCTTTGGGAGCGTAGTCGTTCTGCATGAAACTCTGGTCGGTCCACTGATTGTTATTGGCATTCCAACGCCATGAAATCAGACACTCTGGATTGATGTTGTTTGCAAGGCGGAAAACGTCCGGATATCGCTCCATCAGTCCGTGGCTGCTGTGAGCAAGACATAGGCGGGCATACTTGACAGCATTGTCCAAGTCTTCCGTATTGATGGCACCAGATACACCTGCTCTGGTCAAATAGACCTTAGCCAGCAATCCTTCAGCAGCAGCCTTGTCGATACGACCTGCCTGTAATGGAGTCTCAGGAAGAATCTCAATGGCCTTCTCCAGGGTCATGATAATATATTCATAGACATCAGCCTTCTTCACCTTAACAGCAGTATTATAGGTGCCTGATTCAAGCTCGGCACTATTGTCGTGAATAATGGGAATGTCGCCGAATGTACGAACAAGGAAGAAATAGGCAATAGCCTTCCATGTCAGGCACTCACCCATAGTCTGACCTTTTCCTGCAGCAGAGGGACCGCTTGCTTTATTGATGTAATTGTAAATGGTATTACAATGAGCAACAGCTGCCCATAAAGAGTTAGAAAGAGAGGAAATGTCAGCGTCTGAACCATTGACGGAAAAGTCCAGATAAGGAGAGTTGCCTGGATAATAGTTTCCTGACAGAATCTCACCGATTTTAATGAAGGGACGTGTAAAGTCACTCCAAGGAGAACTATACAGGTATGATGTACCAGAAAGGCACTCAACATCAGAATTATAGTAATTGTCTGCATTATAGTTGTCGATGGTGGGCTTGTCAAGGAAATCCTCACAGGCAGTGAGCCCCAAGCCTGCAACAACAGCGAGTGCGATGGTTTTTATATTGATGTATTTCATAATACTTACTTTATGTTTAGAATGTTACGTTGAGACCAAATGAATACATAGTTGGTGAGGGATAACGACCATTGTCAAGACCGGCAACAAAGGCTGACTGGGTGCTGGTACCTACTTCAGGATCGTAACCATCGTAACCTGTGATGGTCAGCAGGTTCTGGATGTTCACATTTACACGGAGTGTTTCCAGAGAGAGTCTGCGTACCCATTTTTTGGGGAATGTGTACCCCAGGGAGATATTCTTCAGACGGACGAAGCTACCATTTTCAATGTAACGGTCACTCCATCGGTCGTTGTCATTGGGGTCGCCCATAGACATACGAGGCAAAGCTGCACCAGGATTGGCAATGCGAACATTGTTGATGTCATCGTACCAGTTGTAAATCAGGACACCATCGCCACGATCAACACCTGCTGAGTAATCCTTGGTAGGATCGATGGGCTCCAGACGGGTTGCGCCCAAAACGTCAGTTAGCTGGTTAATCCATGTGTTGTTCATGTGGGTAAGCTTATACTTATTATAGTTACCTACTTTATTTCCCACTGAACCATTGATGAAAATATTCAGGTCAAAGTTGTTCCAACGGAAAGTGTTTGTCCAACCGAATGTGAAGTCTGGCAGGGGAGAACCGATGTCTGTACGGTCGTAAGCGTCAATCTTGCCGTCGGGCACACCGTCTGGACCGCTAAGATCTTTATACTTGATATCACCTACCCAAACAGTAGAGTTCTTGGCATAAACTCCGTCAATACCTGGGTGAAGAGGTGTGGGAGAATTCTCGATATCCTCCTTTGAGGTATAATAGCCATCGCATACATAGCCATAGAAGCTAAACAGTGAGCCACCAACTTCTGTCTGAGAAACCTGAGGTTCCTGATCGCCCCATTGTCCCCAACCTTTCAGGGTGGCATTACCTGTACCATCGTTCAAGGCAACGAGCTTGTTCTTGTTGAATGAAATTTGGAAATCAGAATCCCATTCGAACTTACCCACTAATGGGTGAGTGTTTAAACTGATTTCAATACCGGTATTACGGATAGTACCATAGTTGCCAGAGGGAGCTGCAAGGGCTGAGGATGCATTTCCGCTAGTACCCATGTAAGCAGGTAATTGCAGACCCATCAGCATGTCTTTGGATTCCTTGCGATACCAGTCAACAGTCAGATTGATGCGATTGTTCAGGAAACCCAGGTCAAGACCTACGTTCCACTGCTCCTGACTCTCCCACTGGATAGCTTCGTTGGGAATGTTGGCAGGACGGTTACCAGCACCCAGTGCTGAAGTCTGAGTCTTTAATGCAACACCCCATTTGTAAGCACCAATGCTGGAGTTACCAGTCTGTCCCCAACCAACACGGAGCTTACCGTTGCTGAGCCATGTAAGGTCTTTCATGAATGCCTCGTTATTAAAACGCCAGCTAGCTGCAAATGAGTGGAAACCTGCCCAGCGCTTGTTAGGACCGAAGTTGGAACTACCATCATAACGATAGGTATAGGTGGCGTTATAGCGTTCATCGAAGCTGTAAGTCCAACGGGTAAAGAAAGAGGCCATGGAAGCTTCACCGAATCCTGATCCAACAGTTGGATTACCTGTACCTAATGCAACATTCTGAACTTTATCGTTAGGTAAACCAGTATTTGAGGCACTCAAATAATCGTACTTTGACTCCCAAGCTTCCTGACCAACCATACCCGTAACATGGTGCTTGCCACCAAAGGTGTGCATCCATGTGAGGTAGTTCTTAATCTGCCAGAAAGTATTGGAGTTCTTCTGGGTGGCTGCCGTGTTGTTGTTCTGGTGATAGGTAGCCAGGCTGATGATAGGACGATAACGGTCGGCCTTGCTCCAGCCAAGATCGAAACCAAGCTCAGTGTGCCAAGTCAAGTCCTTGTAAAACTTCACATCGAAAAAGATGTTTCCATTCAGTTTCTGACGATTCAGTTTGTTGGTGTTAAGCATGGCCAGAGCAATGGGGTTAGGACTGCTTGAACCTTCGTAAGAGCTGGCTGCATAATTGCCATTCATATCATAGATTGGAAGGTTAGGCGTGGTGGTCAGTGAGTAGTTGATAATACCCTCTTCACCATCTGCCAATTTCAGATCATCCTTAGAGTCTGAATAAGCAACGTTCAAACCCATCTTCAACCAGGACTTCAAATCTGCATCGATATTAGCACGGGCAGCAAGACGCTTGAAGTTTGAACCGATAATGGTACCTTCCTGATTCATGTAAGAACCGCTGACATAGTAGCGAACCTTGTCTGTACCACCCTGAGCACTGATCTGATGCTGATTAGTCAAGGCTGTCTGGAATACGGCGTCCTGCCAGTTGGTGCCATGACCAAGTAATTCCCTGTCAAGGAAGAGAGGATTGGCCGTTGCCTCACCTATCTCTACATAATTATTATAATAGTCGGCATACTGACGCAAATCAAGAATGTCTAGACGCTTGGCCTGGCGGCTAATAGCGATAGTTCCATTATATGAGAACTTAGCCTCACCGGCCTTGCCATGCTTGGTGGTAATCAGCACAACACCATTGGCTCCCTGGGCACCGTAAATAGCGGTGGCAGAGGCGTCCTTCAGAATTTCCATGCTGATAATATCCTGTGGGTCGATGGTTGACAGAGGAGAAATGGTAGATACGGAACCATTACCAAGAGCATCGCCCAAACCATAGTCGTAACCAGTCAGACCACCACTCTGTACGATAACACCATCGATGACATACAGAGGTTCTGCGTTCGCATTGATGGTAGCAGTACCACGAACGCGGATAGATGAACCTGAACCAGGTGCACCAGAAGTGGATACTGCGCTTACACCAGCAGCGTGACCTTGCAGGGCCTGATCAAGAGAGGTGATGATAGAACCTTTAATGGCTTTTTCACCTACAGTGGCAGAGGCACCAGAGATATCACTCTTCTTCATGGTACCATAACCTACGACAACCACTTCGTCAATCATCTTCTTGTCTTCCTCGAGGATGATGTCGTACTTGGCGCGTCCGTCAATCTTTATTTCCTTCGTGAGGTAGCCAATGTAGCTGACTACGATGGTCTGGCCGCGACTGGCATTGAGGGTAAAGTTTCCGTCAAAGTCGGTAGCAACACCTGTTGACGTACCCTTAATCACTACACTTGCACCGATAACAGGCCCCATGGCATCGCTAACGGTACCAGTAATCTTCTTCGTCTGTTGTACTTCAAGTGGGGCATAAGTCCCTCCTGCGTACATTGCAGACGAGTACCCTAACAGGAGAATAGAGCATAATCCTGTCAGCAGAGTTTTCTTACTGCAATTTAGATTCATACGCTGTTTATTAGTTAGTAATTTAAAAAATTATAATGCTTCAAAGTTATTCGGGTGCAAAGTTAATGCCTTTTTACGAAATGAAGTATTCTTTTTTTGTCTATTTTTGATACTTTTTGCAAAATATGTTTTGTAGCATAAAAAGAAACGGGTTAAGTAAAGAATTGTTTTATGTATAATACATAAGGGAATGATTGTATTATGGATGTGGAATGGCTATTCTGATTTTTTCACCCAAGTAGTCTTGTGCTATTAACTATTTTTGGTAGATAATGTGAAAAATAATATGCGAATTTGCAAAAATAGTATCATGATGTTCTAAATAATAATGCTATCTTTGCAGGCAGAAAATCATATCTAACTAAAGACCCAAGATACATGAAGAAATCATCTGTTTTACTTTTGCTTGTAGCCCTATGGATGGGTATTCCAATAGGGGCTCAGATTCGTGGTAACCATATTAATATAATGGTATCGCCTGATCATCAGGATTGGAACTATGAAGTTGGTCAAACTGCTCTGTTTAAGGTAAGTGTGTTGCGCTCTTCCACG
>Ga0256407_10015086_pt1 | contig 10023 bp, 6 predicted proteins | sample RumenRJG_04DNA_FD_193489 | JGI IMG/M metagenome (GOLD analysis project Ga0256407, IMG submission 193489) | Bovine rumen microbial communities from Lethbridge, Alberta, Canada - RJG_04 | ecosystem: Host-associated > Mammals > Digestive system > Stomach > Rumen | place: Canada: Alberta | collected...
ATATCTTAATTATAAATATTTTAGAGGTGTAAATTTTTTTTTTATTTTTTTTTTGTATTTTTTAGTTAATGGTAAAAACTCCAATTGAAATTGCTGATAATATTATGAATGAAATTGCAGAGTATGTAACTTCTAATTTAAAAGTTAATACAGTTGGAACATCTTTTGCTAGATTATTAAGAGAAACTCTTGATAGGAAATTTGGACCTGCTTGGCATGTTTTTGTTGGAAAAAATTTTGGTTGTTTTGCAGTTCATGATACTAATTGTTTTGTTAATTTTAAATATAAAGGATTTACTTATTTAGTTTATAAGACTACTATTTAAAAAAGTTATTTTTTTAAATTTAATTTTTGATTGAATTATTCAAAGTTTTTTAATAATTAATTTAATAGAAAATTATATTTTTTGAATATAAAAATAATTTGAATATAAGTTAATATATAATAAATAAATAAGATTGAAATATGGTTTTAAATTAAATAAAAAATAATTAAATCAGAATATTTTCTTAAAGTTTTTATACATTAATATATCATCATATTTTCTTTTTTAAAAATTACTTATTAAATTATAAACTTATTAATAAAGATAAAAATATAATTAATACAAATATAAAAAAATGAGTATAATTAAGTATAATTATTCTAAAGAAAATGAAGAAAAAAAAATAGAAAATTCCCCAAGACAATCAAAAAACAATTTAGTAATTAACTTAATAGAATTTCCTAGTAATTTAACTTCATCACGTCAATCAAATCATTTTGATTCAATTATAAATGAATTAAATGAAGAAAATATAAATGAAAATGATGAAAATACTCTAAAAGGAACAACTTTAAATAAAACTTCATCATTTCCAATAAATGATTCAATAAATAATTCTTATATACAAAATAGTTTAATTTCTCAAAAACAAATCTCCTCTAAAATAAATAGTATGAATGCTCAAATAAGTTTTAAAAAAGAAGGATTTAAATATACTTTATTTTGTAATGAAGTTAAAGAAAATAATTATCAAACAACAAATAGTACTAAAAATAATTCTTATAAAGAAAAAAAATCTGAAAATGAAAATGAAAATAATAAAAATAAAAATTTATTAAATCCTAATACAATTCCTTTATATAGTCAACAATATCATTTAAAATTATTTAATGATTTTATTCAAAAAAAAAAACCTGTTATTTTTTCTCATAATACTGAAAATAATAAAATTTTTGGATTTTGTGCTTTTACTTTTGATAATAATGATGAAACTAAAACAAAAATTACTATTAATATTAATTTAAATACTGAAGAAGAAAAAAATATAAATTATTTTTCTTTATATAATAAAACTTTGAATAAGGAAATTTTAAACAATTTAATTACATTAAATACAAAAGAACAATTAAGTATTATTAAAAAATTAAATGATGAGATATTCTTAATTAAAAGTTTAAGTAATTATATAATAATTTTAACTAATTCAAAATTGAATCAAAATTATATTTCAATTATTTCTTCAAACCAAGCAACTAAATTAGAATTATTATATAATAAACAAAAAATAAATTATGATGAAAATTTAGATTTTTTAATATTAATGGATAAAGGAATATTTAAAAATTTATATTGTATAGAAATATGTTATATGATTTATGATATTATGAAAACATGTTTAATTAATGATGAAACATTTGAAGAATTTCTTAATCAAATAATTATATATATATTTGAACAAACTTTAGTAAATGGAGGTAATAATGAAATGTCTTTGATTTTTATATGTTTTAAAGGTATTAAAAATATGTTTAATAAAAGAAATATAAATAAAATAGATGAGATATTGAATAGATTAGAAAATACTACTTATGAAATTGATTATAAAAATATGCAATATTATAGGAAATTAAATAAAAAAGATATAAATTTACCACAAAAAATAAAAATTGATAATTATTGTAATTTAACTTTTAAAAAAACTTTAACTGGGGGAGATTTTGGGAAAGTTAATAAAAATCAAAGAAAAAGTTTTTCTATTTTTAAATGTTGTGGTTTGTAAAATATTAAATTAAATTAATTATCCTATAACATATTTAATTAATAGTTTGGATATAACCATTAAGTATTATATAAATTTAATTTGGATAAAAAATATTATAAAATAAATTTTGAATAAAATCCTATTATAAAAACTTCATATTTAATTATATTTTACACATTATTTTTAAATATTTTTTAAGATTTATAATAATTAATTGAGAAATATAATATTATTTTCAATAAAATATTAAACTTTTAAAAACTAATAATAATTATTTTAAATTATTTTTATAAATTAAAATAAAATAATTATTATCAAATAATAATAATTAACATAATTTTCTTACATTATAAATAAAATTAAAATGTTTAAAACATAAAAAAAAATAAATAACTTTATATAAAAATGAGTAAAAAAAAAGAAGATGTTGAAAAAATAAATTTTGAGACTTTAGTAGGAAGTTACAGAGTTCCCTCATTAAATTCATTTGCAAATTACTTAGCTCAAATATGGAGAGATTTAGCAAAAAGATCAAACGAGAAGAAAAAAGGAATAAATAAAATAACATTTTCAAAATATTATGAATTACCAGGATTAATAAATGAAAGATTATTTCAAGTATTTGACAGAGATAACAATGGTTATCTCGATGGAAAAGAATTTATAAATGGGATGATAATTTTATTTACAGAATCATTTAGTACATTAACAAAATTTATTTTTACATTTTATGACTTTGATCAAGATGGTTTAATAACAAGAGAAGATGTAAGAGTTGTTTTATCTTATGTTCCTTTACAAACTAATAATTACAATCCTAAAAAATTAAAATATGAAAAAAATGAATATGCAGATCGTGTTGAAAGTCAAGATGAATTATATAATATTTTAAATAAAGCTTTTGGTAAAAAAGAAACTTTAAATGAAGAAGAATTTGTTGATGTTATTGATAATGTTAGTAGTGATATTTTAATATTAATTTTAGTTTATATTATGGATAAAAGACCTTTTAATAATGAGACTATTAAATTATTTGAATCTATTACTAAAACTCCTGAAGCTCAAAGTATTTCTCCTAATGTTATTGATAGAAAAATTGCTTCGCCTTCTTTACAAAGTAAATTTAAATCTCCTGCTTTGTTAAAAGCAAAAAATAATTTTTTTCAAAATAAAATGACTAGTAAAAATTTCCTCGATTTATATTCTGGGAAACCTAAAAATATTAATCCTAATAATAATGAGTTAAAAACTTTTCAATTAAAAATTCCTAATAGTAATGATATTAAATTGTCATTAGGAAGAATTGATAGTGCTAGAGAAGATGATGAAAGTAAAATTTTATTTCCTACTAGAAAAAAAAAAATATCTAATATTAATAAAGATTCAGTTGAACATATACATGGATTATTAAAATTACAAAATTTAGAACATTTTGATAGAAAAACAAGTTTTCAAGGATTAGAAAGTAAAAAAAATGAAGATAAAAACAAGGAAAATATTAATAATAATAGTTTCAGTGATGAATCTGATAATGAAGGTGAAACAGGGAATAAAATTTCATTATATGAAAATTATCTTTTTGAAATTAATTCAGAAGGAGAAATGAAATCAAATTGGGTAAAATTAATATTTAAAGATATTTATTATTATAAAACAAAAGATAGTCCAATGTATAAAGGAATGCATAATTTATCTGATGTTTATATTAAAAAAAATGATTTATATGAATATAATGGTAAAAAATATTATTCATTTACTATGATTTTCCCAAAAAAAACCAAAACATTTTATTGTGAAAATAAAGAAGAATATGAAACATGGTTGAAAAAATTAAAAGGAGCAATAAACTTTTCAAATATAAATGACATATATGATATTCAAGAACAAATAGGAAAAGGAAAATTTGCAATAGTATACAAAGGAATACACAAAGCAACAAATAGAATAGTAGCAATAAAAATATTAAATAAAAAAGATATGAATACAATGGATCTTGAATTAGTAAAAACAGAAATGGATGTATTAAAAATATGTCAACATCCAAATATAATAAAATTATATGACATTCATGAAAATGAAGATAACATATATTTAATAATGGAATATTGTCAAGGAAGTGATTTATTTACATATATAGAAAAAAGAGGTTATAAATTAGAAGAAAAAAAAGCTTGTGAAATTATACATAAATTATGTGCTGCTGTTTATTATTTACATTCATATGGTATTGTTCATAGAGATTTAAAACCAGAAAATATTATAATGACTGATAATAGTGATAATGCTGATATTAGATTATTAGATTTTGGTTTAAGTAAAATTTTAGGACCAACTGAAAAATGTTCTGAACCTTTCGGAACTATTTCTTATGTTGCTCCTGAAGTTTTAAAACAAAAATATTATGGAAGAGAAGTTGATATTTGGTCTATTGGAATTATTACTTATTTATTATTATGTGGTTGTTTACCTTTTGATGATGAGAAATCTGAAAAAGAAATTATTAGACAAACTATTGAAGATCCTGTACCTTATTATCCTAAATTATGGAAAAAATTAAGTGAGGAAGCTAAAAGTTTTGTTGAAGGATGTTTGAAAAAAAATCCTCAAGAAAGAATGAATATTAAAGAAGCTTTACAGCATGAATGGATTAAAAAATTTTCTGATTTGGTTCAATTGAGAAGAGAAAGTAAAATGAATAATGATGTAAATGATTTTAAGATTTATACTACTATTGATAATATGAATATTAAACAAAAAAAATAATTATTAATTTAAGATATTATAATTAATTAGTTCTTTTTATTATTATGTAAACAATGTAATATATTGAAAAGAAATAAATATTTAAAATATTATTCCAAATTAAAATAAATAAAAATAGAAAAAATATAAGAAATAATTTTTATTTTTTTTTAATATTTTTAGGTTATATTAAAATTAAATTATTTAAATAATAAACAATAATAAAAAATATCTACAATTGAATGTATATATTAAGGAATAAAAAATTTAAATATTTTAAAAGTTAAATAAATGAACAATCAATTTCCAAACGATATAAATAGAACTCAAAGTCTTCAAGATTCGAATAAAGATAATCGAATAGGATCTAAAAATACATCTGGAATGGAAGAAATTGTATAATATAATTATATAAAATAAATTTTTTTAGAACTTTGGAAATGAAAATGGAGATCCAAATGATTATATCAATAGTTATAATTATTATATATATTATAATTCAATAAAACCAAAAAATGAAAATTTACCTAAACCAACTTATAAACCAAGTCAAAAATTAGATATTATGAATCAACCAAATCAACATTCAGAAATTAATAATTTATCTGATATGATGAATAATCTTTCATTAGAACAAATGAATTATGATAATAATTCTAATTTTAGTCCTTTTAATATAAATAATGACCAAAATAATAATCAAATGATGAATTTAAATAATTGGGATGATGGTAATAATGATATAATGAATCAATTTAATAAACAAAATCTAATTGGTAATAATATAAATTCTAATATGAAAAAAACTAATAAAAAAATTTCTAAAAAACAAAATATTAATATGGGAATGTCATTAAATAATAATATGAATAATATAAATAATCCAATGCAAAATTATATGAATATGAATATGAATTCATTTAATAATTTCAATCAAAATCAAATGAATATGATGAATAATGATTTTAATCAAAATCCAATGATGAATCAAAATATGTTTGATTCAATATTTGGTGGTAATAATGGAATGAATTTTAATAATTCAAATAATATATTTAATAATTATTATGGAAATAATTCAATGGGAAATTTCTCAAATATGAATATGGGAATGAATTTAAATTATGATATGAATAATATTAATAATATGGGATTTAATATGATGGGAATGGATCAAATGAATATGGGAATGAATATGAATAATTTAATAAATAATTCAAATAATAAAAATATAAAAAGTAAAAATCAAAAAGGTAAAAAAATAAATAATAAAACTAATCCAATGATGAATAATATGTTTAATATGGGAAATAATATGAGAAATGATATTAATTTTGGTATGACTCAAAAAAAAGAACAAATAGAAGAACCATCAATAAATGAAATAATAGAAAAAGCAGTTGAATATAGTAAAGAACATTCAGGTAGTCGTTTAATACAAAAAAAATATGAAGAATGTTCCCAAGAAGAAAGAGATAAAATATTTAATAAATTACAACCAGAAATTTTATCATTATCAAAAGATGTTTTTGGTAATTACGCAATACAAAAAATATTAGATTTCAAAGACAATGAAAAAAACATAATAATATTTAATTCTCTAAAAGGAAAATTTTACGATTTATCTCTTCATATGTATGGTTGTAGAGTAATACAAAAAATAATTGATGTAATACCAAATGAATATATTTCTCAAATTGTTATTGAATTAAAACAATTTTATTCAAAATGTATAGAAGATCAAAATGGAAATCACGTAATACAAAAATTAATAGAAAAATTAAGTCCAAATGAACAAAGTGAATTAGTCGAAGTTGTTTTAGATCACGTTTATGATTTATGTATTCATCAATATGGTTGTAGAGTAATACAAAAATTATTTGATAATTGTAATGAAAATGAAAAAAATGAAATGTTATCAGAAATAAATAAATATATTATTGAATTATGTCAAGATCAATATGGAAATTATGTAATTCAACATGTTTTAGAAACGAGAACAGGAAAAAATTGTCCTGAAATTTTTGAAGCTTTAAAAGGAAAAATTTTTGAAATGTCTATTCATAAATTTGCTTCTAATGTTATAGAAAGATGTTTAAATTTTGGTACTAAAGAACAAAGAGATGGAATTATTGATGAAATTATTTCTATTGATGATTCTGTTCATAATTCTCTTCTTGGTTTAGTTAAAGATAAATTTGGTAATTATGTCGTTCAAAAAATGATTGAATATTCTGATCAAGAAAAAAAAGAAGTTATTATTAAAAGAATTATTAGTTCTCAGGCTTTAAAAAAAAGAGATGGATTTAGTAAACATGTTATTAATTTTATTGAAAAAATGGGATTTAATGCTGCGACTGGACAAATGAAAACTATTAATTTTATGTCTAATAATAATTTTATTCAAAGAGATCCTAGTGAACAACAGTAATTTTGGAATATAAATATTATGAATTTATTCAAATTACCCTTGTTTATAAAAATGTAAAAAAAATAATTTTCTAAATAAAAAATTATTAATAAAAGAATATTATTAATAAATATTTAATAAAATCTATATTATAAAAAATCATTTAAAATTGTTTATGTTATATTTTTTTTTCAAAACAAAATTTTAATATTTATAAATAGTTTACTATATATTTAATAATGGATCTTCTAAATCACTATTATCATTTAATCTTTGTGTTTCACTTTCGTTATTATTGTTTTGATTGTTATTTGAATTATTATTATTTAATTTTGATTTAATTGAATCAAGTATTATTTTCATATAAGCTATTTGTTCCATTATTTTTTTTAATAAAATTCCTTTTTTTTTTTTTATAAAAGATAATAAACTAATTAATAATGCTATAAACATACAAATTTTTATTTGAGATAAACTTATATTCCTTAAGAAAATCAATATTACTAAAAATAAAATAAAATAAATTAAAAATTCAGATGAAGATAATTTTTTTCTTCTTGGTCGTCTAATATTAATTATGTTTCTATCTTCAATTTTGACTTCTTCCTCTTTTTTTTCTTCTTCTTCATTGATAGTAAATATTTCATTTAAAAATTGCATTTTTTCATTATCATTATTATCATCATCTACTTCATTTTCCTTATTTTGTAAAGATGTATTATTCTTTTCCATTACTTTAAAATTAAAAAAAATAAAAAATAATTGAAAAGAAAGTAATAAAAATAAATAATAATAATATAAAAATCAAAAATAATTTGTTTTATTTTTTCTTATTAATTAAAAAAATTCTAAAATTTATTACTAATATAAATTGAATATACTTATTTAAATATTATCTTAATACTTTTTATATTCTTAATTTTTTTATTTTATTATATGTTAAATTTTAAAATAATATTTTAACAGATATTCTTTTTAATATTATTTTTTAATACTAAAATAATATAAAAAACTTGCTATAAAAATGAACATAAATTTTATATATGAAGGAAATGAATATCAATTTGATTTATTTTCTGGTGTAACAATTAATTATATTAAAGAATTAGCTGAAAAAATTTTTCAATATGAAGAAAAGGGTTTAGAAATATTATATGATGAAGAAATCATATCAAATTTTGATGATAAATTAAAAATTTCTGATTTAGTTAAACAAAGAGATAAAAAAATTATTTTTCGTTTAGAAAAAAAAGATATTGTGTTTAAAAATACAATATTATCATCAAATGAATCAACTAATGATACAAATAATAATGATAAATATTATAATTTTATAAAAGATAAATTTTTTAAATTCAATCAATCTTATGTAAAAACAATTGAAGAAATATCAAATTTTGATGAAAGATTAAATTTATCGTTAGAAAAAATAAAAAAGCAAATAAAAGAAATAAAAAATTATATTTTAAAAATTAATGAAACATTAAATTCTTTTTATGATAATAATAGTTATGTTAAATTAATTTCAATATTTGATGAAAATAAAAGACAAGGATTTACTGAAAAAGACTTACAAGATTTAAACAAAAGAATTGAATCTATTATTCATAATTATAAGTATTTAATTATTCAAAATAATTTTCAAATTAATATTATTGATTATATAAATGAAAAAAAAGATTTTTTAAAAGTAATAAAATTTCAATTATTTAAAATCCAAAATATAAATGAATATGAAGATATTATTATATTATTAGAACATATTTTTAATGAATATTTTATAAATAATGTACCAAAGAATTTAAATGTTAATGATTCAGATTTATTTGATAATAAAAATTTTCATTCTTTTAATGAAGCATTTCATACTTTTAATGAAAATAAAAAAAATTTTAGATTTCCAAAAATAAAAAGTTTTAATTCAGAACAAATAAATAGATTATTATTAGATACAGAAAAAATAAAAAATGGTAAAAGAATAAAATTAGTCAAAAAAAATAAAAGTGATATAAATTCACATTATAAGAATTTATCATTATCTTCTTCATATAGAAATAAAAAAAATTCAAATAATACAGTGAATTTATTTTTAAATAAATTACCACTTTTAGATAATAAAAGTATTGATGCAAAAACAATTGATTCAACACAAGTCCCAACAATAAATTCAAAAAAATCTTCAAAGAATGAGATAAATACATTAAATATATTTGATGATAATACTTCTAAATTTAAAATAAATACAAAAACAAAAGATTTAGGAAATTTATCATTAAATAATGAAGTTAAACCAAAAATAATGGGAAAAAATAATAAAAATATAAAATCTAGAAACTATCATAATATTGATAATATTAATAGTAAAACTATGATTTTTGATAATTATTTTACTTATAATGAAAAAAAAAATAATATTAAAATTCCATCATTGTATGATTCTATTATTAAAAATAAAGAAAATGATATTCAAAATTTAAGTGAAAGAAATAATAAAAAGAGTTTTAAATATTTTTCTAATACTGATATTCCTGTTTTTACAAATAAAGAAAAAAATAATGAAAATGATGCAATTATTGATTTAAAACAAATGAAAAATACTGAAAGGGAAAAAGATGTTAAAAGTAAATTTAAACCTAAAAATGTAGAAAATGTTATAGAAAAAAAATATAATAATATTATAGATAATATGATTAATAAGAATATAAATGATTCAATGTTAATTAAATCAAAAACAAATGAAACTGATTTATTGAAGAAGCCACATTTAAGTATTCAAGATTCAGATATGATATTATTAAGAAGGAAAACTGATGATAAAATATTTAAATTAAGCCATTTTGCTT
>Ga0256407_10015088_pt1 | contig 10022 bp, 7 predicted proteins | sample RumenRJG_04DNA_FD_193489 | JGI IMG/M metagenome (GOLD analysis project Ga0256407, IMG submission 193489) | Bovine rumen microbial communities from Lethbridge, Alberta, Canada - RJG_04 | ecosystem: Host-associated > Mammals > Digestive system > Stomach > Rumen | place: Canada: Alberta | collected...
AAGAAAAGAAAGAAAAGAAAAAGAAAGAAAAGAAAGAGAAGAAAAAGAAAGAAAAGAAAGAGAAGAAAAAGAAGAAAAAGCAAGAAAAGAAAAAGGAAAAAAACAAATTAAATTAAAATTTCTATCCAAAGATATTGAAAAAAAATATAAATTATCTGATTTAAAAGAACTACATAGTATTAGTTTTCCAATTACTATTAAAAATATAAGTAACATTAATATTCCAGATAATATATATATTAAATTCGAATCTAAAGATGGAATTTTTAAATTTAAAGAACAAATAGGTGAACTATCAAATTCTGAAGAAAAAAGTTTTACAATAAAATTAAATGTAAATGGAGAAGATATTATAAATAAATATAAAAATGGATATGAAACAAATATTATTTTTTATCATAAGGAATATTATATTCATTTCGAACCAATAAAATTTAAATTTATTGTAATGGATTCTGATGAAGATGAAATAATAGAATATTCCTCTCATATATATAATAAAGATATGAATAGTGATCATCATTCAGATAATGATGAATCACATGATATTCATAATAATATTAATAATCGTACCAGTTTGATGAATCAAAGTACTTATTATGAATATGACAAAGTAGAATTACAAGGTGAAGAATTAAAGAAATTTAGAGATGAGCTTGAAATTAAATATTATATTTCAAATATTCCTAAAGATGATCGAGATATTAATCGAAAAATTAATCAATATATAGAAGATTATAATAAATATATTAATGAAGATAATAATGAAAATAAAGAAATATTATTTAATAATTTAATAGATAAAATAGGTGATGATTTAGCATTTGTCGAAACGAATATATCAAAATATTAAAAAAAATACATTAAAAAAAAACATATAAAAATTAAAACATAAACAGATAAAAAAAAAAAAAAACCATCTTATCCAAAAATTGCATTTAACACATTATCAACATTCAATTTTTTCAAATTAGTATATTTCTGTCCAGTACCGACATAAACAATAGGTTTCCCAGTAGTATAAACCATAGTTAAAGCAGCCCCAACTTTATCATCAACAGTATCAAACTTAGTTAAAATAATTCCATCAATAGTTCTCTTAACATCACTTTTAGAATAATCAATTAAAGCTTGATTAAATTTATTTAGCTGATCAACACTATCATTCCCAGTTAAAGCTTCTCCAACAAATAAAATAGAATCAGGTTGATTAATATCAACTAATTTACTTAAACTTTTCATTAATGGTTCATTATCTTGCATTCTTCCAGCAGTATCAATAAGTACACAATCATAATTATTTTTTTTAGCATATTCAATAGCTTCTTTACATATATAAGCAGGATCATCTTTATAACCTTTTTCAAATAAATCTACATTTAAAGCTTTTGAATGTGTTTTTAATTGTTCTATTGCACCACTACGAAAATTATCACATGCTGCTATTAAAATTTTCATATTATTTTTTTTTAACATATGAGCTACTTTTGCTAAATTTGTTGATTTTCCTACACCATTAACACCAATGAATACTATTTTATAAGGGTCCCCCCTTTGTTTTGAATTTAATGCATTTCTTAATATATCTAATTCTTCTTTTGGTGTTAATATTTTTGCTATTGATTCTTTTAAAGCATTTTTTACTGTTGTATTTATTGTAGTAAAAGAATTTGTTTTTGTATTTAATAAACTTTTTTTTACATTTTCACATAATTTTTCAGAAATTTCTTTAGCTACATTTTTTTCCATTAATAATGTTATTAATTGATCCATTATTGGTTGTAAATCTTCTTCTGTTAATGTTTTATTTCCTATGTAATTTTGTAATTTTGATGTTAATTTTGAAAAAATTGAATTTGATTTTGAATTTTTTTCAATTTCATTAAAATCATTATCATTTAAATTATCTGGTTCTGCTTCTCCTAAAAATTGTTCATTTTTTATATTTTCTATATTTGAATTATTTTTTTTTTTATTATTATCTTTTGACATATCATATTCATTTATTGTTTTTTCATCTACTGAACGAGGAGTTTCTCCCCAATCTCTTTTTTCTTTTTTATTTTTTTTATTATTTTCTTTATTTTCTTTATTTATATTATTTTGATTTTTAAATTTATTATTTTTTCTCAATTTAAAATTTTGATTTGTTAAATTTTGATTTTGTAATTCAATATTTATATTTTCTTCATTATCTTTTTTAATAGAATTATTTAAAATTTTTGTTTTTGGTTTTTGGTTTTTATTTTCTAATTCATTTTCACAAAATTTTTCCCATTTTCTTAATAAAATTGTAAAGTCTTTTGAATAATTTGGTAATTCGAAATAAACATTTTTTAAATGATTTAATTTTGGAATTTGATTTTCTTTAAAATCTCTTAATATTAAATCTAATAATTTATCTGTGTATAATATATTATATGATTCTTGATATGCTACTACAAAAATTAATTGCTTTTCATTTAATATTTTCCAACGTAAAATTATACCATTTCCATTTAAAGGTTTATAAAAATCTTGATTGTGTTTTTCATCCATTAAAATGTTTTTTATTAAGTCGTTTATTATTTCAAAATTTGATTCTGTAAATGATTTGTAATAGAGAATTAAACCTCCTGTTGAAAATATACAAAATAAATCTATCATTACACTTTTTTTTTTTTTTTGGGTTTTTAGATTTAATTTTTTTTTAAATATTAAATTTATAGAAATTATTATTTTTTTTTAAGGGTTTTTTTATATTGAAGAACACGTATTTATTATTATTTTTTTATTATAATTAATTTTTTTTTTTTTTAATTTTTATATTATTTTTTGATTGTTTGATAAATAAAAATATATTGGATTGATATAAATTTAATTTTCATTTATATAATTATAATATTGATTCAAATAATATAATATTCCAAATAATAAATTATAAATTTTTGAATTTTTTATATTTTATAACAAATATTTATATTTTTATTATATACATTTATTCTTTTTTTTTTCAGGGGATATTCCTATCTGCATTATTTTCTAAGTCAAAGGAAGGCAAAAATTTCATCATATTTAGTAAAATATTTCTATTATTTTAATATATATAATAAAAAATATTTTTTATGGTAAATATATGTTGTTTAATAAATTAAAATTAAAAATGAATATTTGAATATTTTTTTATTGAAGATATAATATAATCAAATATATATAATTTATAATAGAAACCAATAAAAAAATCAAAATTTTTAAATATAAATTGATGATTTAAAGAAACTAAAAATATATAATTAAAACTATAAATAAGAAAAAAATAAATTTTTACTTAAAATTATATTTCTATAATTTTAAATTGTTGATAAAGTGTATTATCTTCTGTACTTAATTTAAGACATTTTCCATTATAATTTCCATCATTACAATTACAATCAATACACAATTTTTTATTTAATGCAGAATGAAAAGAAACCCAATCATTTTCTAATTTAGTAATAAAAAACTTTTGATTACTTTTTCCATTATATTCATATAAAACAATTTTTTTTCCATTTTCTGCAATACCATTCTCAATAGATAAAGCAAAATTATCATGTTTAAAAGTAATTGATTCATCATCATTTTTTATAATTTCCCATTTTTGATTATCTTTATCATTTCTTTGAAATAATATTATTTCAGTTCCATTTGACATTATTCCATATTTAATATCAAATAAAGAATCAAATAAAGCAGAAATTATTATTTTTGTGTTTTTTGATTTATTTTTTTTATTTTGATTATTATTTATATCATTTATATTTATTAAATTATCAATATTTAAATTTTTTAATATAACTTTGTTATCATTATAATTATTATTATTACATTTATAATAATTTGGACCTAAATGTTCAAAATATTCTAATCTTTTTTTTTGAATATCTCTTTCATTCATGTTATTCATATTTGGAAAAGGGATATTATTATTATTTGGAAAAGGGATATTATTATTATTTGGAAAAGGGATATTATTATTATTTGGAAAAGGGAAATTATTATTTGGATTTTGGTTATAAGGATTTATTAAATTATTGTTATTTTGATAATATGGTATATAATTTGGAAAATTATTAAGAGGTATACAATTATTATTAAAATGATTAGGAGGATTTTGATGATTAAAATTTTGATTAGGAAAATTATTTTGATTTGGATATAAATTATTATTATAATTCCCATAAAATTGATTATTATTATTATTATTATTATTATTATTATTATTTAAAAGATTATTTTTTATTTTATTTAACTGATTTAAAATATTATTAATATCAGGTCTTTCTAAAGGATTAACTCTCAAAATTGAATAGCATAAATTAATAATATCTCTAGAATAAAAATTATCATTAATAGGAGGAAAAATACCTTGAATAATATTATTAATAGTTTTAACTTGAGAAAAACCCATAAAAGGATGTTTTAAAGTGATTAAATGATATAAAATAACACCTAAAGACCAAATATCACTTTTTTTATCATAAGGTCTCCCATTTAAAATTTCAGGACTTTCATAAATAATAGTACCAACCATAGTAAAAGCAACATTATTATTTGAATTTAATTGTTTAGCTAAACCAAAATCTCCTAATTTAATATGATTATTTGATGTTAAGAAAATATTTAATTCTTTTAAATCTCTATGTAAAATATTTTTATTATGAATATATTTTATAGCTTCACATATTTCAATAAACCAATTTACTATTTTTAATTCTGGAATTTTTTCTCTTTTATCCATTGCTTTTGTTAATTGATTTAATAAATCTCCTCCATCTGCATATTCCATAAATAAATATTCTGTATTTATATCATGATAATCGTCATATAATTTTATTATGTTTTCATGATCTAATTTAGAAATTATTTTTCCTTCTTCTCTTAATTGAGATTTTGATTTTTCATCTAAATTTCTTAAATTCATTTCTTTCATTACTTGAAATTCATTTGAAAATTTATCTTGGATTAATGTTGCTTTTCCAAATGAACCTTGACCTAATACTTTTATTATTTTATATCTTTCATTTAAATATTGAGTTATATTAAACATTTTTATTAAAATAGTTTTATTAATTAATAAAAGAAAATTTTTTATTAAAATTATTAATTAATTAAAATGGTAAATTTATTATGATATTTAACTTTATTTAACTTTATTATTCAAAATATTATTTTTTTAATTTAAAAGTAAAAAAAAAATAAAAAAAATTTTAATATAAAAAAAAAACAAAAAAAAAAAAAAAAAAAAAAAAAAAAAACAAGTAAAAAAAAAAAAAAAAAAATGAAAAAAAAAAAAAAAAAAAAATAAAAAAAAAAAAAAAAAAACAAAAAAAAAAAATAAAAAAAAAATCAGTTATAAATAAAAAAAAAAAATGTCAAATATCAATAAACATAAATTAAAAAATCAACAAACAACACAAAAAGTAGATAGATACAACACAGCAAATTTCTCATTAAGTGATAAATTAATATTTTATAATCAAAAAATGAAAGAATTTTTAAAAATAAAAGCAGAACATAGAACTGAATTAGGAAATTTAAAATCATTAAAAACTTCAAGTGTAAATGTACTTCAATTTAAAATGGATGAAATGACAAAAAAAATGAGAAATGAAATTAATAGATTAAAACAAGAAGAATCAAGACATGAAGAATCACAAGTTAATGAATCAAAAAGAATTCAAGCTCAAATTAATTTTTTAAAAGAAAATAATGAACAATTAACTGAAGTTCTTGATGAGTTTTTAAATAGAGTTGTTAATTTAGAAAAAGCTTTAGGGCCTTTAAAATATATTTTAATAATAAAAAAAATTTTTTTAATTTTTTAAATTTTTTATTTTTTTTTATTTTTTTAATTAAATTTTTAAATTTTTATTTAATTATTTTAAAATGATAATAATTTAATATGAAAAAAAGATAAAAAAATTCTCTATTAAAATTAAAAAAAAATAAAAAAAATTTCAAAATATTATACAATAAACTTAAAAAAAAATTTCATATTTTATTTTATATAATTCTAACTTTACAAATAGGACATTTTGACGAATTTTTATTTTGTAAATAATTAAATAAACATTCTCTATGAAAAACATGTCTACATCTTTCTAATTTAGAAATAGTATCATTAAAACAAAAAACAAACCCACAAATATTACATTTTTCACTATTATTATCTAATTTATTATATTTTGAATTAGGTAAATTTAATAATTGTTCCATTGTTAAACCATTATCATTTTCATTTATATCATTTTGATTATTTAAATTAAATAAATTCATTGGATTATTATTTAATCTTATTATTACATTTTGAAATAATTGATTTAAAGAAATTGGTCTATTCTCTTCTTCATTTTCATTTTCATTTTTTTCTTCTTCAAATTCTTTTTGTAAATCTGATAATTGCTTTTCTAATTTAATATTTGATTCTTTTAATGATGATAATTTTGTTTTTTTTGTTGATATTATTTTCTTTTTTAATATTAAGTCATTTGAATTTGTTTTTTTTTCATTTGTTAAATTTATATTTTCATTTTCTATTTCATTATATTCTTTTTCTAATTTGTTTAATTCTTCTGTTAATTCTTTTATTCTTTTTTGATTTTCTATATGGATTTCTTTTTCTTTTTCTTTTTGGTCTTTTATTTTTGTTCCTATGTTATTATTTTTATTCTCTTCTTTTTTTATTGATTTTCTTAATGTAGAATTGAAGTTATTATTTGTTTTTTTCATATTAGCATTTTTATCTTTATTAAATTTTTCTTTTTTATATTTTTCCATTAATATTAATTATTATTATAATAAATAAAATATATAATGATTATGTCTAATTTTCAAAACTCAAATACAATTACAATAACAAATCCGGTAATTTAAATTATATAATTTTACATATTAATATTTAGTTAAATTATTATAAATTATATGATAACCAAAAAAATTTAATAATAAAATCACCAATATCATCTTTAATGATATATGGAAATAATAATTATATAAATTGTCAATTCCCAATTTCTTCATTATCAATATATGGAAATAATAATAAATTCAAATTAAAATCTCAAGTTTCTAATATAATAATAAATGGTAATTTTAATAAAATGGATGCAACAAATAATAATGCATATATTTATAATATTATTTTTAATGGTAATGAAAATTATATTAGAAAAAATTCTTCTACTCCTTATATTAATAATATTCAAAATGGATTTAATAATCAAATTATAAATTCGAATTTATCTCATTTAAATAATATTCAAAATTATCAAACTTTTAATTTTAATAATAGTAATTTTTCAATTAATATAAATGGTCAATTTATGAATATTTTTCAAAATTTCAATCCTCAAAATTATAATTTTAATAATAATTATTTTATAAATATACCAATGAATCAAAATATAAATAACACAGAAATAAATGAAAATAATATATCTTCAAAAGAAAAAGAAGATTTTATTTTAGAATTAAATGAATTTCAATATAAACATATTAATAAATATTCTTCAAGAAAAGAAGAAAATTGTACTATTTGTTTAGAAAATTTTAAAGGTACAGATATAATAAAAGAATTTTCTTGTAAACATATTTTTCATAAAAAATGTTTATTAAAGTGGTTAGAAAAATCTAATGATTGTCCTCTTTGTAAACATAATATGATTGATGATATAAAAAAAATTAAATAATAAATTTATATTATTAAGGGTTTAAAAAAACTATTGATTTAAATGAAATATATATTATCATACTCTATTAAACATTTTTAAATTATATTGTTTAAATAAAAAAAAATTATTATTTAGAAAAATTATATAAATAAACTTGTTTAATTTTCATTTCTTTTTCAATTAAATCAGAATGTTCTTTTTGTAAAATTTTAATATTTTTTTCATTTTTTTCCATTAAATGATGATAATTTTTATACATATCATTAATATTATTTTCAAAACTTTTTTTAATTTCCCTAATAGCAATTTTATAAACAAATTTATCTTTTTTTAATTCAACTTTAATATCATGTAAATTTTTAATAAAATTATCTGTTAACATACTACATCTTTGTTTCCAAGTTTGTATTTCTAAAAGTGTATTTGATTTAAAATTATTAGTTTCTTCTTTTCTTAAACAAAGTTCTTTTGCATTTTTAATTTGACTTTTTAAATTATTTATTTTCTTATCTAAATCTTTTATTTTATTTCTCATTCTTGCATTTTGTTCCATTATTGATAAATTTTCTTCATTTTTTTTATTATCTTTTAAATTATCATTAGGATTTTTTGAATATTTATTATAATTTTCATTTAATTTTGAATCAAGTTTCTTTATTTCATTTTCTAATTCGTTATTCTTTAATATAAGATATTTTCTTTCTTTTTCCATATGATTTATTATATTTTGATTTTGTCTATGTTCATCATTAAATAAATATAAATTAGATTTAATAAAAGAAGGTTTTATTTGAGTTTTATTTTCTTGATTTATAAAATTATAATTTACTTTTGTATTATTATCAGGATATTTATTATTATAATAATTTATATCATCTTTTCGTAAAGTTTGTTTAAAATCTAATAAATGTTTTTCTAATAAATTAATTGAGGGAATTATATGATCATAAGGATAGTTTTTTTTATTTATTGAAATAGGATTATTTGGATTTTTATTACTATCATAAAAATAATTATTTGAACTTGTTGTATTAAAATTTTTATTCTCTGAAAATGTTACTGATTTTTTATATATATTATTTTGGCTTTTTTTTTCTGTTTTTATTTCGTATGGATTATCTATTTTTGATGGTGTTAAATTTAATGAGATTAAATTTAAATCTTTATTATCATATTTTCTTTCTTTATTAATTTCTTCATTATTATTTTGCTTCATAAAAATTTTAATATTATTAATTTTTTAAAATTAAAAATAAATTTTTAAAAAAAGTTAAAAATATAAAATATAAAATTTAAAAATAAAAAAAAAAGCAGAAATAGTTAAAAAAAAAAAAATAAATAAAATTTATTTTCATTTCTTCAATAAACAAAAAAACCAAATAATAATATCAAAATATTATAAATTTAATTATAAAAATTGAAAAAAAATATCTTTATTGAATAAAATTTAATAATTGAATAATGAAAAAAATTTGCATGCTGTGAGATTTGAACTCACGAGTACGATGTACAAATGATCTTAAGTCACTCCCCTTAGACCGCTCGGGCAAGCATGCAATGTAACATTTTCCTAAATTTTAAATATATAATTATATTATTTATATGATTTATTAATTTTATTTTTATAATATTATATTTTATTTTTAATATTTATTTATTTTTTATTATCATTATTAAATTTATTTTTTATATTTTACTAATTTAAAATAATATTTTAGAATTAATTAAAGTTTTAAATTTTTTTTAATAATTATATTTTTATCTTTATAAAATATATAAAAAAATAAAAAAAAAAATATAAAAAAATGAATCAAAGATTTCAAATAAATAAAAAAGCGAATTTAATAAGAGCAAAATTATTAATTTTCTCAAACAATGAATTAAATTTAAATAAAAAAAATCAAAAGAAGTTTTTAATAAACAGTAAATCATTAGAATCATATGAAAATAAAATTGAAGATTATATAATAACAGAACATAATTCATATATTTATTTAAATGAAGAAAATGAAAAAAAAAATAATAATTCTCCTGATTTATATTATGAATATAGTTTATTAAGAAATTCTTCTCCAGTTTTATTAAAAACTAAAAGAATGAGATTAACAAAACATCCAGATAAAATATCTTGTAGAAAATTATCAGATAGTATTGAAATACATATTAAAAGAACTGAAAAAAAAAGAAAAGAAATGGAAAATAATATTAAATTTTTAAGAAATTTATCAAATCAATATAAAAGTTTTGTTGAAATTGAACATTTAAAAATTAATAAATGTAATTCTAATAAAACAAAAAAAAAAAAAAAAAATAATAATTAAAAAATTAATT